>ERZ501059.11-NODE-11-length-109393-cov-14.220289_pt1 | contig 109393 bp, 100 predicted proteins | sample MGYA00510856_ERZ501059 | MGnify/ENA primary metagenome ERZ501059 (study PRJEB25958, sample SAMN03398555) | human skin metagenome | study: EMG produced TPA metagenomics assembly of the Human Skin Microbiome Metagenome (human skin metagenome) data set. | reverse complement strand
CGACCCCGCGCGAGGCGGCGCTTGAGGCGGCCGGCGTCGCCCGGCGCACCCGCAAGCTGGCCAAGCTGGGTCTGCCGGCGGTGGCCGAGAACATCGAGATCTTGTCCTACCGCTCCGGCGCGCTTGTGGTGGCTGACTGGGTGGAGGGGTCCTCGGTGACAGCCGTGGCGGAATCGGGGCAGACGCTGCACACCGAGGCCGTGGCCAACGCGCTCGCACCCCTGGCCGGCGCGATGGCCGCCGCGCACGAGGCGGACGTGCCGCTGGGCCTGGCAAACCGCCAACAGCTGCGCATCGACACCGAGGGCCACGTCCGCCTCGCCTTCCCGGCCGTGCTCCCAGACGCCTCCCCGGCGACGGACGCGGATTCCTTCGCCTCCGCACTGGCGCTGTTGACCAGCAACGTCAGCTCCGACGACCTGGACGACGTCACGGCGCGCACCCGCGCCCTCGTGGACGCGGACGCGGTGGACCAGGCGGCGTTCCGCGACATCGAGAAGGCGCTGCGCGAGGCGGCGAACCTGCCGGTGCCCAACGCCGACGCGCCGACGGACGAGATCCCCGTCGTGGAGATTGTGGAGCCCGTCGAGCCTGTTACGGAGCACGTGGAGGACCCGGACGCCCTGCGCGGCGGTTTCGGCGGCCAGCGCCTGAGCCCGGTGCTGGTGGGCCTGCTCACCTTCGCGGCCGTCATCGCCGCGGTGCTGGTGGGCCTGCTCACCACCTACCTGGTGGATTACGTCTCGGGCGAGGATGTGGTGGACCGGCCCTCCGCCGCCCCCACCACAACGGTGGATGAACGGTTGCCGGTGGTCATCGCCCCGCTGCGCCAAGAAGTGTTGGACGACGGCTCCATCGAGATCAGCCCGGAGGACGGTTCCGCCTTCTCGCTGGAACAAGTGCTTATCGACGCCTCCGGTTCCGCCCCCTACATCCTCTACGGCGTCCCCGTGGGGCACGGGCAGGAGACCGTGCTCGCGCAAGGCACGCTGCGTTCCGGTCAGGTCTCCGCAGACGTGGAGACCAGCGAACCCATGGTGCGCGTGGTGCTGCAGGTGGACGGGGAGGCAGAAGTGAACGATGTGTCCCTCGTCGGCCGCGTGCGTGTCTACTGAAATGCGCAGCCCGGCCCTAGCCAGGGGGCTTTGGCCGGGCCATAGTGGGGGAGACAACTTTTCGGGGGGACCATGGACTACAGAAACGACCGGCAGCTGGTGGCTGACTACGTAGGCGGAAACCGGCACGCCTTCAAGATCATCGTGCGGCGCCACCGCCAACGCATGCACCTCGTGGCCCGCAGCTACGCGCGCAACGAGCAGGATGCCCAGGACATCGTCCAAGACGCCCTGTTCAAGGCGGCGCGTAGCCTGCACACCTACCGCGGGGACGCGAAGCTTTCCACCTGGCTGCACCGCATGACCATCAACGCGGCGATCGACCACCAGCGTAAGGACGACCGCGCAGGCGCGAAGTACAGCCTGGACGACGACGCAGCAGTGGACATCGACGCAAACAAGTACCTCGCCTACAACCCCATGGAGAGCATGGAGCGCACCATGGCGATGCGCCAAGCGCTTGCGGTCCTGCCCACGGCACAACGCAAGGCGCTGTGGCTTATCGACGTCGCGGGGATGAGCGTGGGCGACGCCGCCGCGGAACTTGGGGTGCGGCCGGGCACCGTAAAGTCGCGCCGCTACCGGGCCAGGGAGGCCGTCGCTGCGGCAATAGGGGAGGGCGCTCCGGCGCGCTAAGATCTGCAACCATGACTTCCCCCGGCTTCAACTTTGTCACCCCCAAGACCGAAGCGGCGGCTGCACCTGCCGCCGCCGGCACCGACAAGGTCCACGACCTCATCATCGTCGGTTCCGGCCCCTCCGGATACACCGCCGCCCTGTACGCCGCCCGCGCCGAGCTCAAGCCCCTCGTGTTTGAGGGCTACGAGTACGGCGGCGAGTTGATGAACACCACCGAGGTGGAGAACTTCCCCGGATTCGAGGACGGCATCATGGGGCCGGAACTCATGGCCAACATGCGCGCCCAGGCCGAGAAGTTCGGCGCGGACCTGCGCCAGGAGCTGGTGGACAGCGTCGACTTCTCCGGCGACGTGAAGAAGGTATACGTGGACGGCGCAGAATTCCGCGCCAAGGCCGTCATCCTGGCCACCGGCGCCGCACCCCGCCACCTGGGTATCCCCGGCGAGGCGGAACTCACCGGCCGCGGCGTGTCCACCTGCGCGACCTGCGACGGCTTCTTCTTCAAGGACCAGCACATCGCCGTCGTCGGCGGCGGCGATTCCGCGATGGAGGAGGCCACCTTCCTCACCAAGTTCGGCTCCAAGGTGACCCTGATTCACCGCTCCGAGAACTTCCGCGCCTCCCTCATCATGCTTGAGCGCGCGCGAGAGAACGAGAAGATCGAGTTCCTCACCAACACCATCGTCGAGTCCGTGGCGGAGGCCGACGGCAAGGTCGGCGGCCTGAACATCCTCAACGTGGCCACCGGCGAAAAGTCGGTACTCGATGCCACCGCGCTGTTTGTCGCCATCGGCCACGACCCGCGCTCCGGGTTCCTGGACGGTCAGGTCGCCGTGGACGAGCAGGGGTACGTGGAGGTGGCGGAGCCGTCGACAAGCACCAGCGTTGCTGGCGTCTTCGCCTGCGGCGACTTGGTGGACAAGACCTACCAGCAGGCCATCACCGCCGCCGGCGCCGGATGCCGCGCGGCGCTGGACGCGCAGCACTACCTCGCGGCGCTGTAGACTGTCCGCATGAGCGCACCAGTTGATGTGACCCAGGCAACCTTTAAAGACGAGGTCATCGAGGCGGACACCCCGGTGCTCGTGGACTTTTGGGCGGAGTGGTGCGGCCCCTGCCGCAAGCTGTCCCCGCTGCTGGACGAGGTCGCCCAGGACATGGACGGCCAGGTGAAGGTGGCGAAGGTCAACGTGGACAACGAGCGCGCGCTCGGCGCCATGTTCCAGGTCATGTCCATCCCCACCGTCCTCCTGTTCAAGGACGGCAAGAAGGTCGACGAGTTTGTCGGCCTTCGCCCGAAGTCTGAAATCGTCTCGAAGATCCAGGCGCAGCTTTAACAGCGCGTATACTGCTTCTGTCCATCTGAACCAGAAAGGCCCGCATGCGAGAGATGTTGCACGTTGGCGACTCCAGCACCCGAGTTGCCGAGGTCCGGATGTCCCTTGCACGCCTGGGACTCCTCGACGGCTACGAGGGCGACATCGACACCACCCGCCGCTTCTCTGAGAGCGAGATGCTTTTCGACGACATCCTGTGCGAAGCCGTCAAAGCCTTCCAGCAGTCGCGCGGGATCATGCCCACCGGCACCATCGATGAATCGACGCTGCGGGAACTACGCGAGGCGTCCTACACCCTCGGCGCCCGCGTGCTGAGCTACCAGCCGGGCCAGGAGATGGTCGGCGACGACGTTGCCCAGCTGCAGTCCCAGCTGCACGAGCTGGGGTTCTACCCGCACCGGGTGGACGGCCGTTTCGGGCCGTACACCTACGAGGCGCTGATGAACTACCAGCTCAACTCCGGCCTCGACGACGACGGCACATGCGGGCCCGACACCCTGCACGCCCTTTCCCTGCTGGGCCGCCGCATCACCGGCGGGTCCGCGCAGGCCATCCGCGAGCGCGAATCCGTGCGCCAGGCGGGCCCGAACCTCGCCGGGAAGCGTGTGGTGATCGACCCTGACCTCGGCGGCAGCGACCGCGGCATGGTGGTGGACGGCCCCTACGGCCAGATCACCGAGGAGGAGATCCTCTGGGATCTGGCGCAGCGCATCGAGGGCCGCATGGTTGCCGCTGGCATGGAGACGATTATCTCCCGGCCCCGCGGGGACAACCCCTCCAACAAGGAGCGCGCCGACCTCGCCAACGGTTTCAAGGCCGACCTGCTCATCTCCCTGCGCCTGGATTCCTACCCCAACGAGAAGGCCAACGGCGCAGCCACGTTCTACTTCGGCTCTGAGCATGGCAGTTCCTCGCTGACTGGGGAAACCCTTTCCGGCTACATCCAGCGCGAGATCGCCGCGCGCACCCAGTTGCAGAACTGCCACAACCACGCCCGCACCTGGGAAATGCTGCGCATGACTAGGATGCCGTCTGTGGAGCTGGTAGCGGGATACCTGACCAACCCGGGCGACTTGGCCGTGCTGACCGACCCCCACGAGCGCGACGCGATCGCCGAGGCCGTGGTGGTCGCCGTGAAGCGCCTCTACCTGCTCGACCACGACACCCGCCCCACCGGCACCTACTCCTTCAAGGAGCTGCTGCGCGAAGAGGAGCACGTCTAGAGCGGCGGGCAAATTCGTTCACCCACCTCGGTGTCGACAGTGAATAAATCCCTGCGTCACCGGGGAATTCGTTCACTTCCCGCAGGTGGGGGATGCCGAACCCCGGATTTGTTCACCCGCGGGTGAACAAATCCCCAATCGCCCTAGTCGGTGCCCTGGATGAGCCCCATGATGCGCTCGAAGTCGTCCTTGTCGCCGAACTCGACAACGATCTTGCCCTTGCGCTTGCCCATAGTCACCGACACCTTGGTGTCCCAGGCGTCCGCGAGCGAATCGGCGGCCTGGGTGAGGTACTCCGGCTGAGGGACAGGCTGGCGCTTCGGCTTGTCGGGCACCGTGCCGTTCGAGTTGATCAGGGAGACGGCCTCTTCCGTCGCACGCACTGACAGCCCCTCGGCGACAATGCGGTCGGCGAGCTGGGCTTGGGCGTCGGCGGTGTCGTCGCCGAGCTTGATGCCCAAAAGCGCACGGGCGTGGCCTGCGGAAAGCACACCGGCGGCGACCCGGCGCTGCACGCCGACGGGCAGGTTGAGCAGGCGGATCGCGTTGGTGATCACGGGGCGCGAGCGGCCCAGTTTGTCTGCGAGCTGCTCCTGAGTCACGCCGAACTCGTCAAGCAGCTGCTGGTACGCGGCGGCCTCTTCGAGCGGGTTGAGCTGGACACGGTGGATGTTCTCCAGCAGCGCGTCGCGAAGCATGTCCTCGTCGGAGGTCTCGCGGACGATGGCGGGGATGTGCTTTAAGCCAGCTTTGGAGGACGCGCGCCAGCGACGCTCGCCCATGATGAGCTCGAAGCCCTCCTTGGTGTCGCGCACCACGATGGGCTGCAGCAGCCCGAACTCGCGGATGGAGTGCACCAGCTCGGCCAGCTCGGCCTCGTCGAAGACTTGGCGCGGCTGCTTCGGGTTCGGGATGATCTGCCCGATGGGGATTTCCTGGTAGCGCGCGCCCACCGGCACCGGCTGGATCACCTTGTCGCGCTTGGCGGACACCGTCGGAGCGCCCTGGACCTTCTTGGGGGCGCCCTTCGGTGCGTCGGCAGGCTTGGGTGCCTGCTTGCCGAAGATGACGTCGGAGGCGTTGCCGCCGATGGCCGGGGTCTTGCCGTTGTTGTCGATGTCGGCGGGCGCCGACGGGATGAGCGCCGCCAGTCCGCGGCCGAGGCCGCCTTTGCGTTCTGCCATGGTGTTACTCCTCTTCGTCGAGCTGCGCGTAAACCTCCGGGCTCACGCCGATTGGGCCGGTGCTGGGGTGGGGCTGGTAATCGCCGCGGTGGGCCAGCTCGCGCGCGGCGTCGAAGTACGCCAGGGCTCCGCGTGAGCCCGGGTCGTAGTCGATGACGGTCTGGCCGTAACCGGGCGCCTCCGAGACCTTGACGGAGCGGGGGATCACGTTATTTAACACCACCTGGCCGAACTGGCCGCGTACCTCGTCGGCTACTTCGGACGCGAGTTTCGTGCGCGCGTCGTACATGGTGAGCACGATCGCGGAGATGTGCAGGCTGTTGTTCAGGTGCTCGCGGATCATGCCGATGTTACCCAGCAGCTGGCCCACGCCTTCCAGCGCGTAGTACTCGCACTGAATGGGAATCAGCACCTCGTCCACCGCGGTCATCGCGTTGATGGTGAGAAGCCCAAGCGACGGCGGGCAGTCGATGAACACGTAGTCGAAGCCGTGCTCCTCCAGGAAGCCACGGCGAATCTGGTCGTGCAGGCGGTATTCGCGCCGCACCATGGAGACGAGCTCAATCTCCGCGCCGGCCAGGTCGATGGTGGCGGGGATGCAGAACAGGTTCGGGTTACTCGGGTGCGGCTGCACGGCGTCGGAGGCGTTAGCCTCGCCGATGAGGACCTCGTAGCTGGAGGTGGTGCCGGAGGTGTGCTCCGCGCTGAGCGCGGTCGAGGCGTTGCCCTGCGGGTCCAAGTCGATCACCAGCACCTTCAGGCCCTGGCGGCTCAGAGACGCGGCCAGGTTCACGCTGGTGGTGGTCTTGCCCACGCCGCCCTTCTGATTGGCCACGGTGATCACGCGCGGCTGGTCAGGCTTGGGCAGCGTCTCGCGTCTCGACGTCACGCGCGCTGCGCGCCTCGCCGCCTCCATCAAAGGAGTCTCATCGAAGTTGTCCATCTACGCCCCCTTCTTCTTCCGCAGGATGCGAATCAACGTGGTCGGTTGCTCCAGCACCGAAGCGCCGACCGTGAGGATTTCTGCATCCACTCCGCCGGCCTTGGCTATCTCTTTCTGGTCGCGCTCGAGCTCCTCGGCCACGGACTCGCCCTTCATCGCGATCATGCACCCGCCGCCCTGCAGCAGCGGAATGGACCACCCGGCGAGTTTACCCAGCGGGGCGACGGCGCGGGAGGTGACGGCGTCGAACCCTGCCTTGGGCTGCTCCTCGGCGCGCCCGCGCACAACCGTCACGTTGTCTAGGCCCAGCTCGGCGACCACCTCCCCGAGGTACGTAGAGCGCTTCAACAGCGGCTCGATCAACGTGATGGACAGGTCCGGCCGCGCGATGGCCAACGGGATGCCGGGAAGACCCGCGCCGGAGCCGATGTCCGCCACCTTCAGCCCGGGTTCGAACGCCTCCGCAATCACCGCGCAGTTGAGGATGTGCCGCTCCCACAGGCGGTTCACCTCCTTCGGCCCAATGAAGCCGCGCTCGGCGGCCGTGGTGGCCAGCGAGCGGTGGTAGGCCTCGGCGAGCGGGAGGCGTTCTCCAAAGACTTCGGCTGCGGCTGCAGGGGTGGTGTCCGACATGCACAACACTGTAGTCGGCCCGCCGACATGAAAAATCCCGGCCACGTTGGGCCGGGACGAAACGTCGATAAGCGTCTGCTACTTACCTTGCTTCCGCTGCTTCTTGGTGCGGCGGTCCTTGGTGCGCGCGCCCGGGGCGGGGGCGGTGGTGCGCTTGAGCTCCACCTTGCGCGCCTCCTCGGCGGCCTCCTCGGCGTCCATCTTGTTGTTTAGCCACATGGACTGGAAGAACGTCCACACGTTGTTGGTGAGCATGTAGAACAGCAGGCCGATGTGCCAGATCACGCCGGTGGCAAGAATCATGACCGGGAAGAACCACAGCATCAGCTTGTTCATCATGCCCATCTGGGATTCCATCATCGCGGCCATCTCGCCCTGCGGCTTTGGCGTCTTGCCGGCGGCCTTGCGGGCCTGCTGGCGCTTGATCATGATGCGGGCGTTGAAGTGGGTGAAGACCGCACACAGCACGACCAGCGGGAGGCAGACGGCGACGATCTTCGCGCGGGTGAGGTCCGCGGTGCCGAAGGCGGCGAAGGCTTCTGCCGGCATGGACATGTAAGCCGACAACGGCACACCGAAGAAATCCGCATCCAGGAAGGACTGCACATCCGAGGCTGGGAAGGCGTAGTTGGCGGTGTTGCGGTTCTCCTCAACGGACATGCCCAGCTCGCTGGTGCGGTTAAAGGATCGCAGCACGTGCAGCAGGCCGATGAAGATGGGCAGCTGCACCAGCGGCACGATGCAGGACGCAAGCGGGTTGGTGCCCATCTCGCGGTAGAGCTTCTGCGTCTCTTCCGCGATCTTTTGTTGGTCACCCTTGTACTTCTCGCGGATCTCCTGCATCCGCGGCTGCATCTCCTGCATCTTGCGCGTTGAGCGCATCTGGTTCACCATCGGCTTGAGCAGCAGCAGGCGCACCGTGCAGGTCAATAGGACAATGGCAAGAATCCAGGAGATGCCTGTGTCCTTGGGAACGGCAAAGCCGATGACCTCGTGCCAGAACCTCAGCACCCAGGAAATCGGCCAATAAACGAAATTCAGCACGTCTCGGTGTTACTCCTCACTCATTCCAATGCTGCCCGGCACCGGGTCGTACCCGCCGGGGTGCCAGGGCCCGCACTTGCACAGCCTGGCCGCGGCCATTGCGCCGCCGCGCACCGCACCGTGCCGAGACACGGCTTCAAGCGCATACGCACTGCATACTGGCATAAAACGGCACGTCCCGCCCATCTTAAGGGGTGAGAGGTACTTTTGGTAACCGCGAATCAGCCCCACCAGCGCTTTTGCGGCCGGACCCCGGGCTGGCGGGATCTCCCCGCCGGCGAAGTTGACGTAGGCCATCAGCGCTTCTTCTGCACCTTTTCCAGGGCCTTTTCCAAATCGTGGGCAAGCTCGTCGCTCGTCGCGGTCGCGGCTCGCGGGAGCGCGCGGATAACCACGTCGCACTCGCGCGGCAGCGTATCGACGATGCTTCGCTGCACCACCGTGTGACGCAGCTTCCGCGACACGGCATGGCGCGTCACCGCGTTGCCCACCTGTTTGGACACCACCAACCCGAAGCGTGGCCCGCCCTGGATGATGGGGTCCTCCCGATAGTGCACATGCACCATTAACGTGCGAGACCCCGCGCGCACACCCTTCCTCATCACAGTTTTGAAGTCTGCGGACGAGGTGAGTTTGTGCGGGCGGGGTAACACGCGAAAGACCGAAACTATGCGGTCAGGTTTGCGCGGCCCTTCTTGCGGCGCGCGGAAACGATGGCGCGGCCTGCACGGGTCTGCATGCGGGCGCGGAAGCCGTGCTTGCGAGCGCGGCGACGGTTGTTCGGCTGGTAAGTCCGCTTGGACACGGTGGACTCCTTCAGGGGTCGTGAACAGCCAGCGGCTCGCGAAAGCCTCCCGGGGAAGCGGCCGTTCCAAAAGTTGAAACGTTGCGTTGAGATTGCGGATCCACTCCTGTGCGGAGCGCAGCTCGCGTGCAGCGCCTTCGCCAGCTCGCCTCGCGGCGGCCCGGTGCCCGGCGGGGGCGGTGCTCTCAGATGTACGACGGTGCAACCGACGTAAAGACGAACTTCAGGGTACGCGAGTTTCGGCGTTCCGGCCAAATCAACACGCGCCTGCGCGCGGGTGCCCCCGTAATTACATACCTGTGTTTTTCCGCAGGTTGGCGCACCAATCCTTGGCGCACCCTGCGAGAGGGCCGAAAGAAAGTGGACAACTGTTCGATGGATGGAGTTATCCACAGCTTTTACCCACAACGTTGTTTCGACAGCCCTATCCGTGAGCGGTAACAATGGAGGAATCACCACAATCGCACACCCTCACACCGCACAGGGCTGTGAATAACTGTGAAGTTCTTGTTGAGACTTTCCGTCTAAATGCCCTTTTCTCGCAGGTCAGGGCAGTATTTCTGGGCTGCACAGTTATCCACAGGCCGTGCAGAACTTGTGGACAATACGCGCTGCTACAGTATCCACAGCTGTGGATAACACTGTGGAACAGCAGGTGAGCGTCCACCACAGGGGCGGGCGGCGTTGTGGATTACACAGTGGAATGCGGTGGATTTCGCCGGATTCCGGCAGGAACGAGCAGACTGGAGACAACGTTGGCCGACCAACACCTGGAAGATCTGTGGCATGGCGTCGTCGACGAACTGCTGCGGCTTTCCGAGCAAGCCACCTCGTCGGTGCCAACCCTGACCCCACAACAACGCGCCTACCTGCGGTTAATGAAGCCGGTGGTGCTTGTGGACGGCTACGCCCTACTCTCCGCACCCCACCAGGCCGCCAAAAATGTTGTTGAAGAGTCCCTGGCTCCCCACATCACCGCGCTGCTGTCCTCCCACACCGGGCAGCCGTACAACCTGGCCGTTTCCGTCGCCGCGCCCGAGCCGGAACCGACCCCCGCGCCGCAGACGAGCTGGCAGCCCACCCAATCCAACGTCGAAGCACCCGGAGTAGGGGAGCAAATCCCGATGGGGCTGGACGAGCTCGCGCAAATGCACGCGGCGCAGGTGGCGGGACGTCGTCAAGAAGCAAATGCGCACCCGACTGTGGACCGCCGTATCCCACGCGAAAAGCCCGCGCACGACCCGGACCGCGAGGCGAGCCTGAACCCGAAGTACACCTTTGAGAACTTCGTCATCGGCTCCTCCAACCGCTTCGCTAACGGCGCCGCAGTCGCCGTCGCCGAAAACCCGGCCAAGGCCTACAACCCGCTGTTCATCTGGGGCGGGTCCGGCCTGGGCAAAACGCACCTGTTGCACGCCGCCGGCAACTATGCCGGTGTGCTGCAGCCGGGGCTGCGCATCAAATACGTCTCCTCCGAAGAATTCACCAACGACTACATCAATTCCGTGCGCGACGACCGGCAAGAATCCTTTAAGCGCCGCTACCGCAACCTGGACATTTTGATGGTCGACGACATCCAATTCCTCGAGGGCAAAGAGGGAACCCAGGAAGAGTTCTTCCACACCTTCAACGCGCTGCACCAGGCCAACAAGCAGATCATCTTGTCCTCCGACCGCCCGCCGAAGCAGCTGACCACGCTGGAAGACCGCCTGCGCACCCGCTTCGAAGGCGGCCTGATCACCGACGTGCAGCCGCCGGACCTGGAAACCCGCATCGCCATCTTGATGAAGAAGGCGGCCGCCGACGGCACACAGGTCGATCACCAGGTGCTGGAACTCATTGCCTCGCAGTTCGAGTCCTCCATCCGCGAACTGGAAGGCGCGCTCATCCGCGTGTCCGCGTACTCGTCGCTGATCAACGAGCCCATCACCATGGATGTCGCGCAGGTTGCGCTGCGCGACATCCTCCCCGACGAAGGGGACGTCAACATTACCGCGGCCGCTATCAAAGACGCCGCTGCGGAGTACTTCCAGGTGTCTCTGGAGCAGCTGACCGGCGCCGGGAAGACGCGCCAGGTCGCCCACGCCCGCCAAATCGCGATGTACCTCTGCCGCGAGCTGACCGACCTCTCCCTGCCCAAGATCGGCGACGAGTTCGGCGGCAAGGACCACACCACCGTCATGTACGCCGACCGCAAGATCCGCAAAGAAATGACGGAGAACCGCGGCACGTACGACGAAATCCAGGAACTGACCCAAGTGGTGAAGAACCGCGCCCGCGCCCGGGGGCGGTAGTTTCCAGCTATCAGGAGCCAGCTATCCGCCGAAAAACGGTGAATAGCTGGCTCTTTGTGGCTGGATCCAGCCTTGCGGCTGATGGCCCGCCACCCCACAAACCCCAGCAGTCGCTGCAGTACCACTCTCCACAGTCCTATCCACATCTGTGTAATTACACGGTTGTAGTTTGGTTAGCTCGCACACATTGTGTTCGCCGTCACACAACCCGAAACTGGGGACAGAGTGTGCATAACCAGTGGAAGAACGGGCTTGCAAATGTGTAATTTCGCCCGGGCCGAGAAACTATCCACAGAGGCGCGTGTTTGTCCACACGTTATCCACAACCCAAATCACACGCGCGACACGCTGTGCGACCGGCAGAAAAGAGCCCCCATCCACAGATTCCCCAGCCCCTACTGTTGTTGCCACCTTTACTTCTTGTAATTCAATCTGGAGAAAGAGAGGGTGTGCAAAAGCCCGCCGACCACCCGTGCAGGCCCCCAAATGACAAATGTAGAGTGGTGTCCGATCTGACCCTGCCCACGGAATCTGCCGAGCGAAGGAGACCGCGCCGCCATGGACAACAATGTGTCGTTCCGCGTCCACAAGGACGAACTCGCCGACGCTGCGGCATGGGTAGCACGCAGCCTGCCCACCAAATCCACGCAGCCGGTCCTTCGCGCGGTGGTCATCACCGCGGATGACAACGGTTTGGAATTCGCAGGCTTCGACTACGAGGTCTCCACCCGCGTGCGCATCGCCGCCGAGGTGAACGACCCGGGGCGCGTGGCTGTGGCCGGCAAGCTCCTCGCGGACATCGTGGGCACGATGCCGAACGACGCGATCGAGGTCAGCACCGACGGCAAGGTCATGACGCTGCGGGCTCGCTCCTCCCGCTTCGAACTCCCCCTGATCGCGCTGGACGACTACCCGCAGCTACCGCAGCTTCCCGAGGTCACCGGCCGAATCTCGCCGGCTGCCCTGACGGGTGCCGTCACCCAGGTGGCCTCCGCCGCCGGCCGCGACGACACGTTGCCGATGCTTACCGGCATCCACGTGGAAATCGACGGCGAGAACGTCAAACTCACCGCCACGGACCGCTTCCGTCTGGCGCAGCGCCACCTGACCTGGGAGCCGGCTCACCCCGGCGTCAAGGCCGACCTGCTCATCCCGGCGAAGACGCTGCTGGATAACGCCCGCACCCTGGACACTTCCATTGACGAGCCGGTGGAACTCGCTGCGGGATCCGCAGACAACATCGGCGGCGACGGCCTGTTTGGTCTCCACACCGGCAACCGCGAGACCACCACGCGCATGCTGGACGCCGATTTCCCCAACGTCGCGCCACTGCTGCCCAAGACGCATACGGCGATCGCGTCGGTGGAAGTCGCGCCGCTGCTCGAGTCCATCCGTCGCGTCAGCCTCGTCGCGGACCGTAACGCCCAGCTGCGCATGCACTTCCAGGAGGGCGAGCTCACTCTGTTCTCCTCCGGCGCGGATTCGGGTGCGGCGCAGGAAACCCTGCCCGCCGCCTTCGCCGGGGTGGACGAGCTGCTCATCGCGTTTAACGCCGGCTATCTTCGCGACGGCCTCTCTGTCATCGGCACTGACCGCGTCGTCTTCGGGTTCACGGAGGCCTCCCGCCCGGCCATCATGATCCCGGAGCCGGAGGTGATGCCCGAGCGCGGCGAGGACGGGACGTTCCCCACGCCGCAGACGCACTTCACCTACCTGCTCATGCCGGTGCGCCTGCCGGGCTAGCCCATGCATGTCCGCGAGCTTGATCTGCGTGATTTCCGCTCGTGGCCCGAGCTGAATCTCAAGCTTGAGCCGGGCGTGAGCGTCTTTGCCGGCCGTAATGGCCACGGCAAAACCAACATCGTGGAGGCGGTCCACTACTCGTCCAAGCTGTCCAGCCACCGCGTATCGACGGATGCTCCGCTCATCCACGCCGGAGCCGACAACGCCCGCATCTCCGCCACCACCGTCAACGACGGTCGCGCCCTGACAACGCATCTGCTGCTCAAGGCGCACGGCGCGAACCAGGCGCAGATCAACCGCACCCGGCTGAAATCCGCCCGCGAACTGCTCGGCGTGCTGCGGGTGGTGATGTTCTCGCCGGAAGACCTGCGTCTGATCACAGGCGAGCCCGCCGAGCGCCGGAAGTTCCTGGACGATCTCGCTGCCCTGCGAGCGCCCCGTCTTGGAGGCGCGAAGGCGGATTACGACAAGGTGCTGCGCCAACGCAACGCGCTGCTGAAAAACTCGAACATGGTGCTGCGCCGCGGGTACCAGGATGCCGACGGCGCCAGCGCGCTATCCACCCTGGACGTGTGGGACGGCCAGCTCGCGGCGCTTGGCGCTCAGGTGGTCGCAGGGCGGCTTGCGCTTGTGGACGAGCTCGCCGGCCGGATCACCGAGGCGTACACGTCCGTCGCCCCTGAGTCGCGTCCCGCGTCGGTGGCGTACAGCTCCACGCTTGACCGGGCAGTCACGGAGCTCGCGGGCGGGCCGTCGCGCGACCCGGACGTGTTTGAGGCCGCCATGCTGGCCGAGCTGGGCCGGCGCCGCAAAGAAGAGATCGACCGGGGCGCAACCCTCGTCGGACCCCACCGCGACGACCTGACCCTGATGCTCGGCGACCAGCCCGCGAAGGGTTACGCCTCCCACGGCGAGACATGGTCGTACGCGCTCGCGCTCCACCTGGCGGAGTACAACCTTCTGGCCAGCGAGGGCACCGACCCGGTACTCATCCTCGACGACGTCTTCGCCGAGCTGGACGCGAAGCGCCGCGAGCGGCTCGTCCACGTCGCCTCCGACGCCGAACAGGTGCTCGTCACCGCCGCGGTGGGCGACGATCTGCCCGGCAACCTCGACGACGCCGTGGCGGCGCGCTTCGCCGTGACCATGCAGGACGGGGTGAGCTCCGTTGAGCGATCTGATTAGCCGCAGCTTCGACAACGTCCGCGACACCGCCCGCAAACGCGGCGTCGCCCTCCCGGACCTCTCCCGCCAGGGCACCAGCGCCATCCCCCGGCGCAACAGACCCTCGCTTCACGACGCACCAAAGGCCGGCATCACGGTGCCAGGTTTAGAGGTGCCGGAGGAACGTCGAAAAGCAACTGTGCGAGGCATCCCCACGGGGGCCGACGGGCGCGCACTGCCGCGAAGCTACAAAGTGTCGTCCTTTGGCAACCTGCTGGGCAGCGAGATCCGCAAACGGGACTGGACCGAGAAGATGGCGCACGGCTGGGTGATGGGCCACTGGGACGAACTGGTGGGCGTGAAGATCGCGCAGCACACCCGCGTGGAGATGATCAAAGGCGGCGAGGTGCACGTGAGCTGCGACTCCACCGCCTGGGCGACGCAGATGAAGTACATGCAGCGCGAGGTGCTCTCCGCGATCGCGGCGAAGGTCGGCCCGGACGTGGTGACGAAATTGCACGTGTACGGGCCGAAGACGAAGAGCTGGCGCTACGGTCCGCTGCACGTGAAGGGCCGAGGCCCGCGCGACACCTACGGTTAGGAATCGGCGAAAAACGCGTGTGAAACGCCCTCTCGCGGGTTGGATGGGTGCCCGTAATGTCCCCCTTAGCGTGTAAGATGAGATGGGTTCAACGGGCCTGTGTGACAAACTCGGCCCATATTTACGCATGGAGGAGCTTTCCAAACGTGGCAGAGCAGCAACCCCATTACGACGCGTCGTCGATCACCATCCTCGAAGGCCTCGAGGCCGTGCGCAAGCGCCCGGGCATGTACATCGGCTCGACGGGTGCGCGCGGACTGCACCACCTGGTGTGGGAGGTCGTGGACAACTCCGTCGATGAGGCGATGGCGGGTTACGCCGACCGCGTCGACGTGACCTTGCTGGCCGACGGCGGCGTCGAGGTCGTGGACAACGGCCGCGGTATCCCGGTGGAGATGCACCCGTCCGGTGCCCCGACGGTGCAGGTGGTCATGACCCAGCTGCACGCGGGCGGCAAGTTCGACTCGGATTCCTACGCGGTCTCCGGCGGCCTGCACGGTGTGGGCATTTCCGTGGTTAACGCGTTGTCCACCCGCGTCGAGGCGGACATCAAGCGCGACGGCAAGCACTGGTACCAGAATTTCACGATGGCCGTGCCGGATGAGCTGGTGGAGGGCGGCAACGCCCGCGGCACCGGCACCACCATCCGCTTTTGGCCGGACGCCGAGATCTTCGAAACCGTCGACTTCAACTACGACACCATCTCGCGCCGCCTGCAGGAAATGGCCTTCCTGAACAAGGGCTTGACCATCACCTTGACGGACCAGCGCGCCAGCGACGAGGAGCTGGAGCTCGAGGCCATCGCCGAGGAGGGCGACACCGCAGCGCTTGTCGACGGCGACTCGTTCGACGACACCGCCGAGACAGCCCCAGATGTGAAGAAAAAGCGGGAGAAGAAGGTCACCTTCTACTACCCGGACGGTCTGATCGACTACGTCAACTACCTGAACAAGTCCAAGACCGCGATCCACCCGACCATCATCGGCTTCGACCAGAAGGGCGACGGCCTGGAGGCGGAGGTGGCCATGCAGTGGAACGGCTCCTACAAGGAGTCCGTGCACACCTTCGCCAACACCATCAACACCCATGAGGGCGGCACGCACGAGGAAGGTTTCCGCGCGGCGCTGACCTCGCTGATGAACCGCTACGCGCGCGACCACAAGCTGCTCAAGGACAAGGAGCCGAACCTTACCGGCGACGACTGTCGCGAAGGCCTAGCAGCCGTGGTGTCCGTGCGCGTGGCCGACCCGCAGTTTGAGGGCCAGACCAAGACGAAGCTGGGCAACACCGAGGTCAAGGGCTTTGTCCAGCGCGCGGTGAACGAAAACCTCTCGGATTGGTTCGACGCCAACCCGGCCGAGGCCAAGGCCATTGTGAACAAGGCGGTGTCGTCCTCGCAGGCTCGGCAGGCGGCGCGCAAGGCCCGCGATTTGGTACGCCGCAAATCCGCCACAGACCTGGGCGGTCTGCCCGGCAAGCTCGCGGACTGCCGCTCCAAGGACCCGTCCAAGTCCGAGCTGTTCATCGTGGAGGGCGACTCTGCGGGCGGCTCCGCCAAGGGCGGTCGCGACTCCATGCACCAGGCCATTTTGCCGCTTCGCGGCAAGATCCTGAACGTGGAGAAGGCGCGCATGGACCGTGTGCTGAAAAACGCCGAGGTCCAGGCCATCATCACCGCGCTCGGCACCGGCATCAACGACGAGTTCGACATCGCCAAACTGCGCTACCACAAGATCGTGCTGATGGCGGACGCCGACGTGGACGGCCAGCACATCGCCACCCTGCTGCTGACCCTGCTGTTCCGCTTCATGCCGGAGCTGGTGGAAAATGGCCACGTCTACCTGGCCAACCCGCCGTTGTACAAGCTCAAGTGGGGCAAGGGCGAGCCGGGTTACGCCTTCTCCGACCGCGAGCGCGACGAGCAGCTGGCGGAGGGCCTGGAGGCCGGCCGCAAGATCAACACGGATGACGGCATCCAGCGCTACAAGGGCCTCGGCGAGATGAACGCCAAGGAGCTGTGGGAGACCACGCTGGATCCGGAGACCCGCATCCTGCGCAAGGTGGAGCTTGAAGACGCCCAGCGTGCCGACGAGTTGTTCTCCATCCTCATGGGCGACGACGTCGCCGCGCGTCGCAGCTTCATCACCCGCAGGGCGAAGGACGTCCGCTTCCTGGACGTCTAGCGGGGACCGCTACGCGAAACGCTCCACGATGTCGCCGAGCTCCGGCAGCGCCGGGCCGGCAATGTCCGTGGCCTTGCCGCGTAGCGACGAGTAGACCTTCTGCACGGGCCCGGGCAAGGAATCGACCTGCTTGTCGCCGGCGTCGAGCATCGCCTTAATCACCTCGTCCTCGCGGCCGGCGAGGAATTCCCCGAAACCCTGCTGGTCGCTGGCCTGGTAGGCGGACCAGTACGGGCTCAGCTCGTCCACGATCTGGGGGAGCACCGCGTTGATGCCTTTGGAGACGACGTCCGAGTCAGCTTTCTTCCCGGCCACGAGCGCCGACTTCAGCGCCATGCCGGTGAGGCCGGACTGGCGCGAAACAGTGGTGTCGGCGAGAGAAGCGAGCTCCTCAACGACCTTCGGGCGGATATCGTTTGCAAGTAGCTGAGAGAGATCTGTCATGCGGGCCAGTGTAATGGGAAAACGGCCGGTGCAAGCCGGCCGTTTTCGGTTGCAGCTCTTCCACCGCAGCGCCTCATAAGTCACATGGTCCACTGCAACCACAACGGGCACAACCGTAACACAGGCCGCGGGTGGGGGCTAACGCTGTGGCAGGGAACCGGTTTGCAGCCCGTCGCGTCTAAGTGCACATGAGCCACCTTCATAATGGGATGACCATGCCGGCCGGTGGATTGCTGCACGTGAACCCCGGGCGGATCCCGCCGGGGATGGCAAGCGTGAACGGGCAATTTCTGGTGCCGCGGGACTACCTTCGGCCGTCGTCAGTTGTGCTGCGCGATGCCGTACGCCACCCGCGCCGAGTGCAATACGCGGTACCCGCCCAATACCGCGCGGCGGCATGCGCACTCACGCACCCGGGCACCACGCTCACAGGATTCGGTGCGCTGGCCCTTTACGGGCTGCCGTACCTCGCCGACGCTCACGACGTGGTCCTAGTCTCGCCGACGCTCAGCGTGAAACGGTGGGGAAGGTCATTTACCCCGACCCTCATGCGCAAGCAGCTCCAACCACATGAAGTGTGGAAGGTGGTTTGCCGCAACGCTCTGATCAGCATCGCCACACCGCCGGTTGCGGTAGCGCAGGCGTTACAGCTCATCCGCACACAGCGCTGCTCTTGGCCAGTACATGCGACCGGGGTGAGGAAACGCGGGCTCGGGCAGTGCAGCTCGTGGACGCCTGCCGCAGGTTCCTTGGCATCGCCCCCGAGCAGATCACCGTCGCGGGCAGGGGTCGCGTGAATAACCGGTGGCTCGCGGACGTGGTGAGGGCGTCGAGCGCGTTCGCTGATTCTCCAAAGGAGACCGAAATGCGGCTCTTGGCAGTACCGGTGGCCAGGAAGTTCGGGCTGAAACTGGAAGAGCAGTTCGAATTTTGGGCGGACGGGCAGTTGATCTCGCGCGCTGACCTGGCGTTTCCAGAGGCGAAAGTCGCACTGTATTACGACGGCGGCCACCACGACGAGAAAGGCACCAGGGTGCGGGACACGCGTATCGACCTGCACCTGACCTCTATCGCATGGCGACCGCTGCGGTACGGCACGAACATGCTCGGAGGCCTGCCGCACCACCTGGAGGTTGTGTTGCGCGAGCGGGGATTCGTAAAAGTTGACAAGCCCGAGCGCTGAACTGGGCGTTTGGGCGCTGGTTTCGGGTGAATTGTCAACTTTTACGAGCAGCTGCCTACCGGCGCCCCTCAGCCTGCCCAGCGGCGGTACACCTCGGCGGCGACGTCCGCGAACCCGGCGTTGGAGGCGCCGGGGGAGAGGGGCTGCAGCGCGCGGATGGTCTCGGCCAACTCGCGGGCTGCTGCGGCAACGGAATCGAACACCGGCACGCCGTGAAACCTAGACCCGGGAACGGCGGCGCAGGCCGCGAGGGCGGCGAAGGAGCGGACGTGGTAGCCGTGGACAGCGCAGTACTCGTCGGCGACGGCCAAGAGCTGTTCCGGGCTAAGTCCCCTCACTGCCGGGCCTGCCGTATGCGGGCTTCCATTCCGGCGTAGGAAGGGATGAGGGAGCGGGCGAGGTCGGTGACGTGGGCGTCGTCAAGCAAACGCGATGCTGCGGCGACCACCGCACGGCGCGCGGCCTCCTGCTTCGAGCAGCCCCAGGCGGAGGCGAGCAGGACGAGAGCTTGGTCCTCGTCTGCGGTGAGTCTGAGCGTCATAGCCATACCATTGTGATACCACGGTGCTGCTTCGTCGCCGCGCAGAAGCCCGGTAGACTCAACAACCATGGCTGACGAGACCTCGAGCGGCGCCGACCGCATCCAACCAATCGACATCAATGAGGAGATGCAGACCAGCTACATCGATTACGCCATGAGCGTGATCGTGGGCCGCGCGCTCCCCGATGTCCGCGACGGAATGAAGCCGGTGCACCGCCGCATCATCTACGCGATGTACGACAACGGCTACCGCCCCGAGCGCTCCTACGTGAAGAGCGCGAAACCCGTGGCAGACACCATGGGTAACTACCACCCGCACGGCGATAGCGCCATCTACGACACCCTCGTGCGCATGGCGCAGCCGTGGTCCATGCGCTACCCGCTTGTAGACGGCCAGGGTAACTTCGGCTCACCCGGCAACGACGGCCCGGCGGCCATGCGTTACACGGAGTGCAAGCTGACCCCGCTGGCGATGGAGCTAGTCCGCGACATCCGCGAAAACGCCGTCGACTTCATCCCGAACTACGACGGCAAGACCCAAGAGCCGACCGTGCTCCCGTCGCGCGTGCCGAACCTGCTGATGAACGGCTCCAACGGCATCGCGGTGGGCATGGCCACCAATATCCCGCCGCACAACCTGAACGAGCTGGCGGACGCCATCCAGTGGATCCTGGACAACCACGACGCCGAGGAGAAGGAAACGCTCGACGCCGTGGTGGAGCGCGTGAAGGGCCCGGACTTCCCCACGGCAGGGCTGATCGTGGGCGACCAGGGCATCAAAGACGCCTACACCACCGGCCGCGGCTCGATCCGCATGCGCGGCGTGACGGAGATCGAGGAGATTGGCAACCGCCAGGTCATCACGATCACCGAGCTGCCGTACCAGGTTAACCCGGACAACTTCATCCACAACATCGCCGAGCAGGTCACGGCCGGCAAGATGGTGGGCATCTCCAAGATCGAGGACGAGTCCTCCGACCGCGTGGGCATGCGCATCGTGGTCACGCTCAAGCGCGACGCCGTGCCGCGCGTGGTGCTGAATAACCTGTACAAGCACTCGTCGCTGGAGACGAACTTCTCCGCGAACATGCTCAGCATTGTCGACGGCGTTCCGCGCACCCTGCGCCTGGACCAGATGCTGCGCTTCTACGTCAAGCACCAGATCGACGTCATCGTCCGCCGCACCCAGTACCGCCTGGACGAGGCCGAGAAGCGCGCCCACATCTTGCGCGGCCTGGTCAAGGCGCTGGACGCCCTGGACGAGGTCATCGCGCTGATCCGCCGCTCGCCGACTGTGGACGACGCGCGCCAGGGCCTGATGGACCTGCTGGACGTGGACGAGATCCAGGCCAACGAGATCCTGGCCATGCAGCTGCGCCGCCTGGCGGCCCTGGAGCGCCAGAAGATCGTGGACGACCTGGCAGCCATCGAGGAACAGATCGCGGACTACAAAGACATCCTGGCCAAGCCTGAGCGTCAGCGCGAGATTGTGGGCGACGAGCTCAAGGAGATTGTGGACAAGTACGGCGACGAGCGGCGCACCCAGATTGTCGCAGCCACCGGCGACGTTACGGAGGAAGACCTCATCGCCCGCGAGAACGTGGTGGTCACCATCACCTCCACCGGCTACGCCAAGCGCACGAAGGTGGACGCGTACAAGAGCCAGAAGCGCGGCGGCAAGGGCGTGCGCGGCGCCGAGCTGAAGCAGGACGACGTGGTGAAGAACTTCTTCATCTGCTCCACGCACGACTGGATCCTCTTCTTCACCAACTTCGGCCGCGTCTACCGCCTGAAGGCCTACGAGCTGCCGGAGGCCGGACGCACCGCCCGCGGCCAGCACGTGGCCAACCTGCTGGAGTTCCAGCCGGAGGAGAAGATCGCGCAGATTATCCAGATCCGCTCCTACGAGGATGCCCCGTACCTGGTGCTGGCTACCCGCGACGGCCGCGTGAAGAAGTCCCGGCTGACGGACTACGAGTCCGCGCGCTCCGCCGGTTTGATCGCCATCAACCTCAACGAGGGCGACTCGCTCATCGGCGCGTGCCTGGTGGGCGAGGACGACGACGTCCTGCTGGTGTCCGAACAGGGCCAGGCCATCCGCTTCTCCGCAGACGACGAGCAGCTGCGCCCGATGGGCCGCGCCACCGCCGGCGTGAAGGGCATGCGCTTCCGCGGCGACGACCAGCTGCTGGCCATGACAGTGGCCAAGGACGGCGAGTACCTGCTGGTGGCTACCTCGGGCGGCTACGGCAAGCGCACCGCCATTGAGGAGTACAACGCCCAGGGCCGTGGTGGCATGGGCGTGATGACGTTCAAGTACAGCCCGAAGCGTGGCAAGCTCATCGGTGCACTTTCTGTTGCCGAGGACGACCAGATCTTCGCCATCACCTCCGCCGGCGGTGTGATCCGCACCGAGGTGAACCAGATCCGCCCGTCGTCGCGAGCGACCATGGGCGTGCGGCTGGTCGACCTGGCAGACGGCGTGGAGCTCCTGGCCATCGACCGAAACGTCGAGGATGCGGGCGAGGAAGAGGCCACCGCAGTAGCCACCGGCCAGAAGACCATCGAGCAGGCGATCCACGACGGCGCGACTTCCGCCGAGGCCGAGGAGTAGCCCGTGGCTGTCCGGAAAGTGACCGTCCGCAGCATCGGCGCCGTCTCCACCTTCAAGGTGGCCACCCTGCTGGCGATGGCCGGCTTCATCGCCTGGATGGGCGCGTGCGTGCTGCTCTACTTCGCGCTGGAGCAGGCCGGGGTGGTCGAGTCGGTGAACTCGCTGATCGGCGGCGTGGGCGGCGACCAGGTGGTGGACCTGAAGCTGGCAATGTCCGTTGCGGGCCTGCTCGGCCTGGTGGGCTTCCTGTTCCAGGTGATCATGGCGCCCCTGACGGTGATCATGTATAACGCCGTCGCGGACTTGGTCGGAGGCATCAGTTTCACCATGTCCAACCGCTCTCGGTAGCCGCTGCAGTTATAGGCCACACGCTGGGGATTTGGAGGTGCACGAGCGCCTCTGTAATATTCCTATTCGTTCCCAGGGCCTATAGCTCAGTCGGTTAGAGCGCATCGCTGATAACGATGAGGTCGCAAGTTCGATTCTTGCTAGGCCCACGGTACCTCCGGGTACGGCGGGGCATTAGCTCAGTTGGTAGAGCACCTGCTTTGCAAGCAGGATGTCAGGAGTTCGATTCTCCTATGCTCCACAAGGAACAACAAACGCTCCCTCTGCATTGCGCAGGGGGAGCGTTTGTTTGTATCGCGCTCTCTTCGGCACCAAAGTTCCCTCCAGGGTACGAACGTTCCCCAACGCACCAGTGCAGCACATGGGGCGAAAGCGCAACCGTGCCGTTCACGTGGTGTGCGGCGCAGAAAAGCTACGGCACCTTCGTACCAAGTCTTGGCGCAAGCGCGGATTTTGCTTGATCACCGCTGGTGACGGCCTTACTGTCTGAAATCACACCGCCCGACCACCACTTCAGGAGGCCACATTATGAAGAAGTTCACCAACGCGGCAGCAGCATCCGTCCTGGCGGGTGCAATCGTCCTCTCCGGCACCCCGGCTCAGGCTGCAGAGACCGCCGACACCGAGACGGCTGCAACCACCACCACCGCAGCTGAGAAGCCGGCCAAGGAGAAGAAGGAGGAGCTGACCTGGCAGGAGCGCAACGAGCGCGCCCAGGCTCAGATCGACATCACCAGCCAGCGCCTGGACAACGCGAAGAAGGGCCTCGAGGTGACCGACGGCATCATCAACTCCTCCTCCAACCTGAAGGACCTCTTCACCCCGCGCATCGTGAAGGACGGCGCTCTGTCCACCCTGCTGAAGATCATCGGCAAGTTCATCTAAGGCTGCCACCCTAAGCACCGGCTCGAAATGGGCCGGTGCTTTCTGTATTGGTGCCCATATACTTTCCCCATGCCGACCATCGCAGTGGTGATCCCGTGCCGCAACGACGCCGCGCTGCTCGACCGGTGCTTGGCCAGTTTCGACGCCCAGACACGCCCGGCCGATGTTGTCGTCGTGGTTGACAACGGCTCGACCGACGCCTCCGCAGACGCTGCGCGGGCGCATGGCGCTGAGGTGGTCGCGGAGCCGCGCCGCGGGATCACATGGGCGGGCGCGGCAGGCTACGACCGAGCCGCGCAACTCGGCGCGGACATTATCGTGCGCACCGATGCGGACGCGCACGTTCCGCCCGACTACCTGGCCGTGCTGGAAAGCCTGTGGCACTGTGCGGCACCCGATGTCGTGGGTGTGACCGGGCCCGCCGAGTTCGACGGCGTCCCGGCGGTGGTGTCCCGCGTCTATCTCGGGGCGTATAGGTACAGCGTGGGCTCGGCGCTGGGCCATCCGCCGCTCTTCGGCACGAACTGCTCGTTCCGGGCGCGCTGGTGGGTGTCTGTCCGGGAGGCGCTGGACCTGGCCGATACGCGGGTGCACGACGACATGCAGCTATCGTTCGCCGTGCGGCCGGGGGAGACGGTCCTCTTCGCCCCGGGGCTTGTGGTGGGGATGGACTCGCGGGCGCTGTGTGGCGGACGCCAGCTGGTCACCCGCTTCCGGCGGGGCTGGCATTCCATGATGCGGGGGTTTGCAACGTCGCCGCCGTGGAGGAGGTTGCCGCGGCGATGGGCGATTTCCGGGCCCAGTGTCGGTGCTGCGCTGTAGGATTTGACCATTACCGCAACGTTTCACCGTAGGGGCCCGCTGTGACTGATTCTTACCTCTCCCGCTACGACCGCATGGCGGACCGAGCCGCGGCGCAGGTGATCGGGCACTACTCAACGAGCTTCTCGCTGGCCACCCGTGTGCTCGATCCGGATACTCGGCGCGACATCCGCAACCTGTACGCGGTGGTGCGCATTGCCGACGAGATTGTGGACGGCGCCACCGCGGAAGCCAACGAGTGCCCCGAAACCGCGCTGGATATGTACGAGGAACAGGTGCTGCACGCGCCGCGGCACCGCTTCCACACTGATCCGGTGTTGCACGCGTGGGCCAACACCTACCGCCGCTGCGGCATCAAGGACGACCACGTGAGGGCGTTTTTCTCCTCCATGCGCCGGGACACTACGCAGACGGACTACAACGCGGACGACTTAGGTGCCTACATCTACGGCTCTGCCGAGGTGATCGGCCTGATGTGCCTGGATATTTTCCTGCGCGAGCATGACCCGAGCGAGCAGGACCGCCGCACGATGGAAGAGGGCGCCCGGGCGCTCGGATCCGCGTTCCAGAAGGTGAACTTCCTGCGCGACCTGGGTGAGGACTCGCGTGAGCTGGGGCGGGCGTACCTGGGCCCCGTGCTGGACGAGGACCTCAAGCGCACGCTGACCGGTGATATCACTGAAGAACTCGACACAGCGCGTACCGCCATTCCGCTGCTGCCCGTCGCCGCGCGCAGGGGAGTGGCCGCCGCCGAGGCACTCTTCCGGGACCTCAACGAGCGTATCGACGCCACACCAGCCGAGGACGTGGCCGCCGCGCGGGTCAGCGTGCCCAACCACCGCAAGTTCCTGCTCACGGCGCGGGCAATACAGAAAGCGAGAACACCATGACACAACCTCAGACCGCAATCGTGATCGGCGCCGGCGTCGCCGGCATGGCCACCGCCGCGCTGCTCGCGCGCGAGGGGATCCGCACCACCGTGGTGGAGAAGCTCCCCAGCCACGGCGGCCGCGCGGGCAATGAGTCCGTGGACGGCTTCCGTTTCGACACCGGCCCCAGCTGGTACCTCATGCCGGACGCCTTCGACCACTTCTTCGCCCTCTTCGGCAAACGCACCACGGACCTGCTGGACCTGCAGCCGCTGACCCCCGCGTACCGGCTCTTCCCCGAGGGCGAACAGGCTATCGACGTCGCCTCCGGCCGCGACAACGCCATCGAGCTCTTCGAGTCCCTCGAGCCCGGTGCCGGCGCCAAGCTGCGCGAGTACCTCGACAGCGCGGAGGAGACCTACGACCTCGCGCTCGAGTACTTCCTCTACACCACTTTCCGCTCCGTCGCCCCGTTTACGCAGATCACCGGCCAATACCGCAAGCTCGCGCGCTACCTCACGGAGCCGCTGGACCACTTCGTGGCCAGCCGCTTCAACGACACCCGCCTGCGTCAGATACTCACCTACCCGGCGGTCTTCCTGTCCTCCCACCCCGCGCGCACGCCGAGCTTGTACCACCTGATGAGCCACACGGACCTCACTCAGGGCGTGCTCTACCCACAGGGCGGATTCGGCGCAGTCATGGACGCCTTCTACGACCTCGCCGTGGAGCAGGGTGTGCGGTTCTCGTTCGACACCGAGGTCGCCGCCATCAACTACTCCGGGCGCAAGGCCACGGGCGTCACGCTTATCGACGGCCAAAGGCTCGACGCCGACATCGTCGTCTCCTGCGCGGATCTGCACCACACCGAAACCCGGTTGTTGCCCAAGGAAAAGCGCACCTACGACGAGCGCTACTTCGCCCCGCGCGACCCGGGCCTGGGCACCGTGCTGGTCATGTTGGGTGTGGAAGGCGAGATCCCGGAGCTCGCCCACCACAACCTGCTGTTCTCCCGCGAGTGGGGGGAGGACTTCGCGGCGGTGTTCGACGGCCCCGTCCCGCAGCGCCCCCTGGGCGCCTCCCGTTCCATCTACGTGTCCAAGCCGAGCGCGACCGACCCCCACGTGGCACCCGCAGGCCGCGAGAACCTGTTCGTGCTGGTCCCCGTGGCAGCCGAGGAGGCGATCGGCCACGGCAACATGTACCGGGAGCAGGCGAGCGAGCAGGTCGAGCGCATCGCCGACGCGGCGACCCGGCAGATCGCGCAGTGGTGTGGGGTAGAGGGATTGGACCGGAGGATCGTCGTGAAGCAGACGCTCGGGCCGGCGGACTTCGCCGAGCGCTACCATGCCTGGTCCGGCGGATCCATCGGACCCGCGCACACGCTGCGGCAATCCGCGTTCCTGCGTGGCTCCAACAAGAGCCGCAAGCTGGACAACCTGTATTACGCCGGCGCTACCACCACGCCCGGAGTTGGGGTGCCGATGTGCCTGATTTCGGCGGAGAACGTGATCAAGCGCCTCAACGGCGACACCAGCCCGGGTGCGTTGCCGGAGGCCCTGTAATGCAGTTTGCCTACCTCGGCGTGCTGCTGTTTTCGCTGGCCGGCATGGTGATCATCGACCACCGCTGGAAAACCGCTTTCTTCCGCGACCCGCGTAAGGCCACGCTGCTTTCCGCTGGCTGCGTGGTGGCGCTGCTGTGCTGGGACGGTCTCGGCATAGCAACCGGCACGTTCGTGCGCGGTGACTCGCCGTACATGGTGGGCGTCGATCTGGCGCCGCAGCTGCCGCTGGAAGAACCCGTTTTCCTGTTCTTCCTCACCTACCTGACCATGAACCTGACGGGATTGCTACGCGCGTGACGTACCTGTACATATCTGCCCCGTTTTTGCTTGCCGCTGTTGCGCTGTGGGCGCGGGTGCGGCCGTGGAAGCTCACCGCGGCTGTCACCGGTGTGCTGTTCGCGCTGACCATCATTTTTGACAACCTGATGGTCGCGGCAGGCCTGTACGAATTCGGCCACGCCACCACCCTCGGCGTAAACATCGGGCGCATTCCCGTGGAGGATTTGTTCTACCCGCTGTTTACCGCCCTGGTGGTGACGGCTGTGTGGAGGAGGAACTGATGCTGAGAGGAATTCTTGCGGCGTCTCGGCCGCTGAGCTGGGTCAATACCGCAGTCCCGTTCGCGTTGACCTACCTGCTGGCGCAGGGTGGGGTCACCGTAGAACTCGTGGTGGGCTTTATCTTCTTCCTCGTCCCCTACAACATTGCGATGTACGGGATCAACGACGTTTTCGATTACGAATCCGACATTGTCAACCCCCGCAAGGGCGGCGTGGAGGGCGCGGTGTTGCCCAAGACGATGCACCGGCCGCTTTTGGTGGCGTCCGCCGTCACGGTCATCCCGTTTGCGCTGTACCTCTTCGCGGTAGGCACGTGGGCGTCCGGGGCGGCGCTGGCCCTGGCGCTGTTTGCGGTGGTGGCGTACTCCGCCCCGCCGCTGCGGTTCAAGGAGGTGCCGGTGCTGGACTCCGTGACGTCCTCGGCGCACTTCACTCTGCCAGCTGTGGTGGGTGCATTGATCGGGGGCGGATCCATCGGCGGCAGCCTCGGCGTGGCGCTGGTGGCCTTCTTCCTGTGGGGGATGGCGAGCCACGCGCTCGGGGCGGTACAGGACGTGCAGTCGGACCGCGCCGGGGGGCTGCACTCCGTGGCAACCGAGCTCGGCGCGCGCGTGACCACTCGCGCCGCCGGCATCTTTTACCTGGCGGCAGCCGTGCTCTGCTTCGTCCTGCCTTCGCCCGGCTGGGCCGTCGGCCTTTTGGGCGTGGGCTACGTTGCCAACACGCTGCGGTTCTGGAACGTCACGGACGAGACATCGGCCGCCGTGAACCGCGCGTGGAAGGTGTTCCTCTGGTTGAACTACCTCACCGGCGCGGTGGTCACCATCGCCGTGCTGGCCAGCGTGGTGCTGTAGGAGAACCTACTTCTTGGGCAGCGCGGCCAGCGCGAGGCCCGCGCCCACGAGCCAGGCGTCCTTCGCCATAGCCGTGCCGGCGTCGGACGGGCGGATGCCGTCGTCCTTGGTGTACTGGTCGCCGCGGAAGTACATGCTGAGCAGACCCGCGCCGAACGCAGTGAGGCCCAGGCCGGCCAGGCGGTTCGGGATCAGGGGGCACAGCAGCGCGGCGCCGAGCGCGGTTTCTGCGGAGGCGAGGCCGGTAGCAAACGTCTCGGCGTCGACCTGGCCAAGCTGAGGAACTCCGTCCACAGCCATATCGCGCAGGCCCTCCGCGCCGTCCTTGTCCACCTTGAACTTGCCCAGGCCCGCGTTCAGGATGAACGCGCCGGTCGGGATGCGCAGGGCCGCGGAAACAAGGCGAAGGTCCGTCTTGTCCTTCTTGGTAAGGCCGCGGGACGGGAGGAGATTCAGCGGGTTGAACATGGGCGGGATCCTTTTCTGCTTGTACGGAAAATGTCTACCCCGCCCATCGTAGGGCTAAACCGTCAATTCGGGGTGGAGGTCGCGCAGCTGCATCACCCGGCGGGCGCGAAGCGCTAGGCAGGAGATGACCACGGCGCCCACGCCCACGGCGAGCAGGACAGTGACGGCGGTCCACATGCGCGGGTCGTACGACGTGGTGTCGAACAGGGCGTAGCGCATCAGGTCTACCGAGTAGCGCATCGGATCCCAGCTGTGCACCCACTGGATGAACTCGGGCTGCACCTCGGGCGGGTACAGGCCGTTGGATGCCACCAGCTGCAGCGACATCAGCGCCATGGTGGCCAAGCGTCCGGGCGCGGGGCCGAGCGCGGTGTTGAGCGCCAGGATGGCGGCCACGAACACCCAGGAGACGAAAACCAATACCCCGAACATGGTCAGCGGGTGCACCGGTTCGATGTTCAAGATGTAGACCTGCATGACCCAAAGCGCGACCGATTGGACGAAGCCGATGATGAACGACGGGATCATCGTGTACAGCAGCACGCGCAGGGGGTTTGTGCCGGAGTCGATGGCGCGACGGCTAAACGGCGGCATGATCATGTACATAATCAGCACGCCGAACCACAGGGACAGCGACAGGAAGAAGGGGCTCAGGCCCTTGCCAAAGAACGTGAGGCCGTCGCCGATGTGCTGGGTGCGCACCGGCTCTGCGGTCGCATCGATGGCCTTGTCCAGGCGCTCGCCCTCCCAGCTCGGTGCCTTCTCGGCGCCGTCGGCCAGGCTCATGGAGAGCTCGCCGGTGCCGTCGGAGAGCTTGATCAGGCCGTCGTTCAGGTCGCCCAGGCCCACCACCAGCTGGCTCGAGCCGGCCGCCAACCTCGACGTGGCGTCGGTGGCCGTGCTGGCCGCCACCACCAGCTTGCCGGTGCCGTCCTTCAGGGTGGTCACGCCCGCGAGCAGGGTGCCGGAGCCGTCCTGCAGGCGCTTCAGGCCGTCCGCCAGCGTCTTCGACGCTTCCGTCGCCTGGTCCACGCCGCTGCGGTACTGGGCGTTCGGGTCGGACAGCTCGGTTGCCAGCTTGTGGGCGCCGTCCTGCAGCTGCAACAGCTGGCCCACCAAGTCGTTTTGCGTGACTGCCTGCAGCGGCCCGGAGTTGACCTGCAGCTGCACACCGCGGGCCTGGTCCGCCAGTTGCTGGGAGCCCGGGATGGGGGAGCGGTCCAAGTCCGCGATCACGTTGTTCAGGTTCGCGTTGATGTCGTCCAACGCGGCCTGCAGCTCGGTGATCTTGCCCGCAAAGCCCGCGATCTTGTCCACGCCGCCGGCGATCTGCGTAGCGCCGTCGCCAAGCTGCTGCGTACCCGACTGCAGCTTCACCATGCCGTTGGACAGCTGGTCGGCGCCGTCGGAGGCGGTGTTGAGGCCATCGTTAAGCTGCTGGGCACCGTCCTGCAGACGGCCGGCGCCGTCGTCGAGCTTGGTCACGGCGTCCGGCAGTTCTTGGACCTTGTCGTTGAGCTGCTGGATGCCGTCGTTGAGCTTCGTGCCGCCCTCGTTGAGCTTTTCAGAACCCTCGTGGGCGGTGTTGGCGCCCTCGTCGAGCTGCTCAGCGCCGTCCGAGGCTTTGTGCACGCCGTCGGAAAGGGTGTTGATGCCCAAGAAGAGCTGCTCGGCAACCTTGCCGCCCACGGTGTCGGACACGGCCGACGCGATGGCGTCGGCAGCCTTGTCGCCCAGCATGGTGGGGATGAAACCGTTGGTCTCGTTCAACGTGATGTTGATCTTCGCGGCGTGCGGGTTGTCGTCCTGGACGCTGGTCGCAGCCTCGCTGAAGTCCGTAGGGATCTCCAAGCCCAGGTAATACTTGCCGAACGCGATGCCTTCCCTCGCCTCCTCGGCGCTCACCACCTGGAAGTCCAGCGGGCGCTGGTCCAGCAGCTCGTCGACGACCTCCTGGCCGTTCTCGCCCTCGTCGGAGTTGACCAGGGCGACCGGGAGCTTGTACAGGTTGCCCAGCGGGTCCCAGTACGACCAGACGAACAGGCCGCCGAAAAGCAGCGGAAGTAAGCAGATCGCCAAAATGGCAAGCTTTGGAAGCTTGCCGTGGGCGAACAGGCGGAAGTTGGATCCAATGTGCAGGCCGCTCATAGCCCCTCCTCATTCACTGTGTTCACCATGACGGGTAGGTAGGCCGCGACTCCCCGCAGGTCGCCCAGAATCTTCTTGCGGATGTCCATTTTGCGGACCTGGTCCACGTCATCCACAATCAGCATCTTCGCGTCCGGGCGGGCAATAAGACTCAGCAGAACGCGCAGGCGGAAACGGTCTGTCGGCCCGATGTCGCCGACCTGCGCCATCAAGTCGATGTCGGTCAGCTGCAGCGGCTCCAGCCACTTCTCCACGTGCGGGTGCGACTTGATCGCCTCGGACGTGCGCGGGGTGCGGGCGAAGAAGCCCTGCGACCACGCGATCTGCTCGCGCACCACGTCGCGGATGCGCACTAGGCGCTCCAGGCTGTCAATCTCCGTCACGCCGGCAAGTGCGACGTCCTTGAAGCGCTGGCGTGCGGCCGTCTCTTCGCCGTCGAGGAAAATGGTGCCGCTGTGCGGTTTGAAACGCCCTGCCAGCGCGAGGCTGAGCAGGGTCGAATCGGACTCTCGCCGCGTGTTCAGCAGGGTCAAGCCCCGGCCGATGTTGAACGTTTCCGGAGCGTCGCCCTTGCGTAGCACGAGGTCTTGGGTGCTGAGTATCGGGGTCATGCGGTCCCTTAACCGTAGGGTGGACTATCACTTAACCCGTGATATGGTGCTCTCTAACATAGCCACTGTCAAACCTAAAAGGGGGCGGGACAGATATGCGCGCAGACGCCAGGGCGAAGCGCGACCAAATCATCGCCGCCGCGCTTGCTCAGATCGGCTCTCGGCCGAACTCTGAAATCACGCTCGAGGGCATCGCCGCGGATGCAGGGGTGGGCATTGCCACGCTGTACCGCCACTTCCCCTCGCGCGCCGCGTTGTACGACGCGTGCGCCATCGTGTTCCTCGAGCAGATCGAGACGCTGCTCGACGCGACCCTCGACGGCTTTGAGGAGGACCCCGCCGGCCGGTTCGAGCGGTTCGTATGGACGCTCGTGGAATCCAGCGTGGGCATCCTCACCACCGCGCTTGCCGCCGAGCCGAACGCCGAAGCGGTAGTGGAGCGCCGCGACGCGTTCATGGACAAGGTGCAGCTGCTTATCGACGCCGCGGCCCCCTACGGCATCATCGCCCCGGGGCAGTCGCCGTGGCACCTGGCCACGGAGCTCATCATGGCCACCCGGCCGCTGGCGGCGCCGCTGGCGGAGCTTTTTCCAGACGTGCGCGACAGGCTGGTGCGCCACCTCATCGCCGGGTGGCGCACCACGGCTTAGCGGTCGTCCCGCAGCTCGTGGCGGCCGAATTCTGCACCGCCGTCCGTGTTGTTCTGCGCTTCCGCCTCCGCCTCAAGGTCGTGGCGGGCGTGGGTGGTCTCCCGCTGGTTGTCTGCCAGGGCGTCCAGGGTGGTCAAACCGTCAGTGTTGGCCTCGTTGGGGTGTTGGCGGTCGTCCTCCGTGCGGGTGGAGTAGACGATGGTGGAGCTGCCCCGGCGGTCCGTCTCGGTACGGGTGGGGGCGGGGTGAGCGGTCTTCGCCGTGTTGTCGCCGGACAGCTTGTCCTTGAGGAAGAACTCCCACGCGGCCCAGGCGCCGCCGGCGAGTGCGGCGGTGCCGAGGGTGGTCTTCACAACCTTGCCGAAGCCGCCTTTCTTCCTCTTTGCGTCCTTGGCGTGGGCGCGGAGTAGCTCCTGGCGCTCCTTCCGGCTCGGGGCAGCCTCGGCGAAGGCGGCGCGGCGTCGGTCCAAGCGGTCGTGCGCGTCGCGCGTGATGTCGCCGGCGTGCGCGCGGGCGGAGCCGTAGAGCTCCTCCAGCTCGCTGGTGTTCAACTTCTCGTGCAGATTGTCCAGGTCGCCGTCCTTCAGATTGTCCAGAAGGGACTGGTAGATGTCGCGCTCGCGCTTGTCGCTTTGCTGGCGCAGGTACTTCAGCGCCTGGTTTGCGCCGGTGGCGACGAGGCCGACGGTCTTGAGGTTCATGGGATTCTCCTTGCGTTTCCGTGTGTTTCTCGTGGCTACGCGGCCCAGGGTAGCGAAATCCGCAGACATCGACCGTGCGGTTGTGAACCAAGCGTTATGCAAAAGTGAACCAAGCTGTTCATTTTGCGTGATTAACATTCACGGCGAAAAAGCGCGTGAACAGCGCAGACGGGGAAGAAAAACGGGCCCGCATTGTGGCCGCCATGTGGCCTTTATAAGTTTCAAGGCACCGTTTAACCACGGTGCAAAACATCCCCAGCCGAGAAAGGTCGTGCCATGTTCGAAGACACCCCTTCGACTAGGCTGTCCGCCTCGGCACCGCTGGACCGCGAGGGCGCCCCGCTGATCCGCCGCCCCCGCCCGAAACGCCAGCGCACCGCCCTGAGCTTTGAGATCATCCCGCCGCGCCCCACGGACGACAGCGCGAAGATCGACGAGCTCATCGCGGGCCTGGCCGAGTACAACCCGGACTACGTCTCCGTGACCAGCTCGCGCCGCAGCGAGTGGCTGGAAGGCACCGCCGCCGTGATCTCCCGCATCGAGGAGACCACCGATCTGCGCACCATCGCGCACCTCGCCTGCACCGCAGGCACGCGCGACGAGATCGCTGAGTGGGTGCGGGTGCTTATCGACGCCGGCGTGCGCGGGTTCCTCGCCCTGCGGGGCGACCTGCCCGAGACGGGACTTCCGGCAGATCACCTCCAGTACGCCACCGACCTGCTCAACCTGATCCAGGACGTGCAGGAGGAAGAGGCCTTCCGCCTCGCAGGCGGCAAGCTGGCCCTGTCCGTGGCCTGCTACCCCAAGGGGCACGCGGAATCGCGCAACCTAGACCACGACCTCGATGTGCTGCTGACCAAGCAGCGCCTGGGCGCGGACTTCGCCATCACGCAGCTCTTCTTCGAGGCCCAGGACTTCCTGGAGTTCGTGGAGGTGGCGCGGCTGGCGGGCGTGCGCATCCCGCTCATCCCCGGCATCATGCCCATGACCTCGTTGAAGCGGGTCAAGCGCATGGGTGAGTTGTCGGGGTTGGAGGTGCCGGAGGGCGTCGAGAAGCAACTGCGCGACGCCGACGACGAGTACGAGGCCGGCATGCAGCTCACCGCCGACCTGGCGCGCAAGATCCTGGACGCCGGCACCGGGGGCTTACACGTGTACACGCACAACAACTTGGCCGTTACGCGGGACTTTTTGGACCGCATCGGAATAGATAGAGGACAACAATGACCACCTTCCCGAAAGCCACCATCGAGGGCTACCCCCGCATCGGCGCGAACCGCGAGCTCAAGCGCGCGCTGGAGAGCTACTGGGCGGGCCGCATCGACGCCGACACGTTCCGCTCCACCTCCCGCGCCCTGCGCGTGAACAACTACAACCACCTGCGCGACCTCGGCCTGACCGAGGATTACGCCATCCCCGCGGACGTCGCGCTCTACGACCAGGTGCTGGAGACCGCACTGACCGTCGGCCTGGTGCCGGGCGGCACTGACCTGGACGAGGAATTCGCCCTCGCCCGCGGCAACGACACCCGCGTGCCGCTGGAGATGACCAAGTGGTTCGACACCAACTACCACTACCTGGTGCCGGAGATCGCCGCAGGCCAGGAGATCAAGGCTGTGCCGGAGCGCATCCTGCGCATCGTGGAGGAGGCGCGCGAGGCCGGCCACAAGGTGCGCCCGTACCTGGTCGGCCCGGTCACGCTCATCGCGCTGTCCAAGCCCGCCGAGTGGTCGCTGCTGCCCGCGCTTGTCGACGCCTACGGCGAGGTCTTCGCAGCCCTGAAGCACGCCGGCGTGGAGTGGGTCCAGGTTGCAGAACCGGCCGTGGTTGCAGACCTGTCCACCCCGGACGCCGAGATCGCAGGTTACCTGCGCGAGGCCTGGTCGAAGCTGCTTGCCTCCGACGAGCGCCCGAACGTCTACCTCACCACCCCGTACGGCGCCGCACGCGAGGCCCTGCCGGTCCTCGGCGAGCTGGGCGTGGAAGCCCTGCACGTGGACCTGTCCCCGTGGGCCCTGGAGGCGGACTCCGGCTACCCCGAGCGCGTGCGCGCCCAGATTCCGGAGTCCACCCACCTGGTCGCAGGTCTTGTCGACGGCCGCAACGTCTGGACCGCGAACCTGCGCGAGCGCACCGAGGTGCTCGAGTCCCTCGGCGACCGCCCGGTGTCCGTGTCCACCTCCACCTCCCTGCAGCACGTGCCGCACACCCTGAAGGCTGAGCGCAACATCCCGGTCGAGGTCGCCCCGTGGCTGGCCTTCGCCGACGAGAAGCTCGCGGAGATCCAGGCCCTGGTCGCCGGCGAGGAAGGCGCCAAGGAGGCGTTCGCCCAGTCCGACCGCGCCGTGCGCACCCGTGCCGAGTCCGAGACCATCCACAACGCTGCCGTTGTCGACCGCGTCGCAGCGCTGCCGGAGGGCGAGGTTAAGCGCGAGCCCGCGTTCAGCGAGCGCAACAAGGTCCAGCGCGAGGAGCTCGGCCTGCCCACGCTGCCCATCACCACCATCGGCTCCTTCCCGCAGACCCCGGAGATTCGCAAAGCCCGCGCCGACCACCGCGACGGCGTGCTCACCGACGAGCAGTACACCGAGGCGCTCAAGCAGGAGATCAAGCAGGTCATCGAGCTGCAGGAGGAAATCGGCGTGGACGTGTTGGTCCACGGCGAGGCCGAGCGCAACGACATGGTGCAGTACTTCGCCGAGCTTCTCGACGGCTTCGTGGTCACCGAAAACGGCTGGGTCCAGTCCTACGGCTCCCGCTGCACCCGTCCGCCGATCGTGGTCGGCGACGTCTCCCGCCCGGAGGCGATGACCGTGGAGTGGGCGCGCTACGCCCAGTCCCTGTCCGAGAAGCCGGTCAAGGGCATGCTCACCGGCCCGGTGACCATCCTGGCGTGGTCCTTCAAGCGCGACGACGTGCCACTGTCCGTCTCCGCTGACCAGATCGCGCTCGCGCTTGCCGACGAGGTCCGCGACCTGGAGGAAGCCGGCATCAAGGTCATCCAGATCGACGAGCCGGCGCTGCGCGAGCTGCTCCCGCTGCGTGCGGACGACCGCGCCGCCTACCTGGACTGGGCCGTGCGCGCCTTCAGGTTGGTCTCGTTGCAGGCGAAGCCTGCGACCCAGATCCACACCCACCTTTGCTACTCCGAGTTCGGCCAGATCATCGACGCCGTCGCCGGCTTGGACGCCGATGTGACCTCCATCGAGGCCGCCCGTTCCAAGATGGAGCTGCTCGAGGACATCGACGAGACCTTCCACTCCGAGATCGGCCCGGGCGTGTGGGACATCCACTCCCCGCGCGTGCCGGCCACCGAGGAGATCGCAGGCCTGCTGCGCGCTGCCCTAGAGAACGTGCCCACCGAGCGCCTCTGGGTCAACCCGGACTGCGGCCTGAAGACCCGCGGCTACAAGGAGGTCGAGCCCTCCCTGCGCAACCTGGTCGCGGCCCGCGACGAGGTCGTCGGCGAGCTGTAAGCCGTCGTAAAGCATTAGCCCCCCACAAACCTCGTTAGTTGCACCTCGTTAGTCCCCTTCGCAGGGCGATAAACGGGGTGCAACTAACGAGGTTCACGCGTCTATTGCCGCGCTGCGTTACGATGGGCGCAACATTGATGGGGGGGTCAACATGGATAAAGACGCACTCGTTGCGCACCTCGTCGGGCCGGGGAGAGCCGACGAACAGGAATGCATCAAGCTGTCCGCGACCAAGTTCATAGCGAAGACGGTGTGGAACGGACTGAAGCTCCACGAATGCGAGTTCCTCCGCGTCTACGCGGCAGGCACCGCGGCCCACAAGGCGGTGCTGATCGGCAGGTCCGCGGCAATGATCCAATCAATTTGGACGCTGCCGATCAGGGACGCACCGGTAACCCTGGCCAACCCGGAGCGGATGCCGCCGAGGAAGGCGCAGTGGCCCAAGGGAGTGGAATACCGCGCGATGAAGATCCCACCCACCGACTACGGTGTTGTAACCCCAGCGGGGGAACCCCTGCGCGTGACCACCCGCACTCGCACCGCCGTCGACATCGCCCGCATGTACGGGGTCCGCCACGGCGCCGTGGCAATGGATTCGCTGTTCTACCGGCAATCTTTCGCCGAGCAAGACAGAATCCGGATGCAACTGCGCGCATGCATCGACCGCCTCGCGGGGAAGCGGGGCATCGCCAACGCCCGCCAAGCGCTGGAGTGGAGTTCCACCCGCTCCGAGTCGCCGTACGAATCACTCGCTCGCGTTATCCTGCGCGAACGTGGCATTGTTGTTCAGGAGCAGATGTGGATTGGCCGGTATGCGCGCCCGGATCTGTTGTGGGGGCAACTCGCCATCGAGATCGACGGTGAAGGCAAAATGGAAGGCAAGGAAGCCGCGCTCGACCAAATCTCCCGGGAAAACTGGATTCGCATTCAACGATATGAGGTCGCACGTGTCCCTCCCCGGGACATTCTCAGCGACGAGGAGGGGGTTGTGCGGCAGATCCTGGAGCTCAAGGAGCGCTCCATGCTTCTCGACGGACCAAAGGTCATCGCCACCTCCTACCGCCCCCAGCACGGGGAAGATTGGCGTCGGAAAAAGAGCTAGGGGGGTAGCTGGCCGGTTGCTGGCGCCCGCCAGCCCCGGCGCCTTGGACCCCAAACCTCGTTAGTTGCACCTCGTTAGTCCGCTCTATAGGGCGATAAACGAGGTGCAACTAACGAGATTTACCGGGGAGGTCGGGTGTCTCGTCTGGACAAGCCCATCCCAGCACCCCGGGCGGGGCAAACCCGCGTACCCTAGAGGGCATGACGCAAAAGACCCAGACGATGACTCTGCACACCAACCACGGTGACATCGCCATCGACCTCTTCGGCAACCACGCGCCGAAGACGGTCGAGACCATCACCGGCTTGGCTAAGGGCACGACCGAATACTCCACCAAGAACGCCTCCGGCACCACGGAGGGTCCGTTCTACGACGGCGCGATCTTCCACCGTATCATTCCGGGGTTCATGATCCAGGGTGGCGATCCGACCGGCACCGGCACCGGCGGCCCGGGCTTCCAGTTCGCCGACGAGTTCCACCCGGAGCTCCAGTTCGATCGCCCGTACCTGCTGGCAATGGCGAACGCCGGCCCGGGCACCAACGGCTCCCAGTTCTTCATCACCGTGGACGCGACCCCGTGGCTGAACAACCGCCACACCATCTTCGGTGAGGTCACCGACGAGGCCTCCAAGAAGGTCGTCGACGAGATCGCCAACGTGAAGACTGGCCGCATGGACCGCCCGGTTGAGGACGTTGTGATCGAATCCATCGACATCGCCTAAGCCGCCACGCATCAAGCCCCCGCCCCGCGCGGGGGCTTTTTCGTACCCTGAAGACCATGCCTGCACTCCGCGACCTACCCCGCACCGCCCCCGCCACCACTGTTATCGCATCGATCTGCACCGTCGTGTTCCTCGTCGCAGCGCTCCAGGCCCGCTCGTTGACGGACGTGGTGTGGGATTCGGCGGTCGGTGCCAGCACCGTCCTGTACGGCCCGGAGGTCTACGGCGCGGGCTACCTGCGCACGCTCACCGCTGGTTTCATGCACCTGGACATCACGCACCTGTTCCTCAACATGCTGATGCTCGTCCTAGTGGGTGCGGAGGTGGAGCGGTTCATCGGTACCGGGCCGTTCGCGCTGGCGTGGGTGGCGGGGGTCCTGTGGGCGTCGGCAAGCGTGCTGGCAATGAGCTTCACGACGCCCACCGCCGGCGCTTCCGGCGCGCTCTACATGCTCATGGCGGTACTGGTTGCCATCGCCTCCCGGCGCTCGACGGATCTGCGGGCGCCGCTCGCGCTGGTCGCGGTCAACGTGGCGTACACGCTGCTGAGCCCGGCGGTGTCGCTGTGGGGCCACCTGGGCGGGCTGGCGGCGGGGGCGGCAATGGCGTGGCCGCTGACCTCTCGGAACGCGCGCACGCGCTGGATCACCGCAGGGGCAGCCACCGTAGCTGCGTGCGTTGTCATATGGGTGCTGACAATCCCGTCCACGCTCCCCGTGTACCTGTGAGTTGTCCACAGCGGTTATCCACAATGTGGAGAACTACAGCCGTGTAGTTCCTCGAACGACACGTCGAACGCCGCGTCCGACACGCCGACGAAACCAGGCGTTTTCGAACCGGGAGCAGCACATTTCCCACCCTTGTGAAGTTTGTGCACAGAGTTATCCACAGGTGTGGAAAGTTGTCGGGCGCAAGAAAACCGGGATGCGGCACAGATGTGCCACATCCCGGTTCCGAGGCCTGAGCGCTAACGCCAGCCCATGGTCATGAGCAGGCCGAGAATCATCCCAGCGAAGCCGATGGCGTAGTTCCACGGGCCGAGCTGCGTGAGCCACGAGATCTGGTCGCCCGCCAGGTAGTACAGGATGAGCCAGGCCAGGCCGAAGATCATCAGCCCGAACATGATCACCTTGTACCACACCGGGGTGCCGCCCGTATTCACCTTGACCGGGGTGCGGCTGGTGCTGGCGGCGGTGCTGCTGCCGGCTGGGCGGATAGGATCCTTGGTTACTTTTGCTTTAGGCATGGAGTGCACTCCCTAGGTTTGTACGGATATCTACGTCTACAGTCCAAGCCCGCGCTGCACGTCACGCAGCGCGTTTTGCGAGTTCCGGGGCTGAACTGTATCAGGCTGGCCTCCGGTCGCATTGCTCTGCGGGACGAGCTCGGCGGCGTCGAACTTCCACAGGTTGTAACCAATCGCTTGGTCTTTGCGGATCGTGTCGCCTGCGGGAACTTCCTGGTGGCCGATCAGTCCGCTGTCTACGAGCGCCCCGGTAGGCACGGTCGGCCCCGGAGTCAGGCGGCCGTTCCAGCCCGCGTCGCGCAATGTGCGCTCAGCTTCGGCCGGATCAAGGCGGGTGATCTGCGGCATGGTCATGAGCATGCCGTTGGAGACGCGTAGCTCAACGGTGGTGCCGGTTTCCACATCGGTGTTCTCGCCGGCGACTGCGAGGACCTCTCCCTCCGGCTTGGCGGAGTCCACGCTGGTCACGGTGGAGCGCAGCTGCAGCGAGGACAGGGTGGCGGTGGCTTGTTCCACGTTCAGGCCCACCAGGGACGGCACTTGCACCATTCTGGGACCGGAGGAGACGGTGATGGTGATCCGGGAGCCCTTCGCAATCTGCGTGCCGCCAGCCGGCTGCTGGGTCAGGATGACGCCTTCGGGGATGTTGTCGCTAGTTTCGCGGCGCACGCTCGGGTTGAGTTCCAGCCCGGCGTTCTTCAACTCCTCGACCGCTTCCTCGGTGGTCAGGTTCGTCACGTCGGGCACGTCCGTCATCTCCCTGCCGGAGGAGACGGTCAGGGTGATCTGGGTGCCCCGCTTCAGCTCGGAGCCGGCGGCGGGGTTAGTGGAGATCACGTTGCCGCGTTTGATGTCTGGGTTGGGTTCCTCCATCACGCTGACGGAGAAACCGAGGCCTTCGAGCTCGCGAATGGCGTCGTTGCGCGGGACGTCGACAAGCTCCGGCACCTGCACCATTGCTTCCTGCACGGGCGAAGGCGCGCTTTCCTCGTCGGCGGAGAAGTAGTCGTAGACAAACCAGGACACGACAGCGGCCAGCAACAGGCCTAGCAGTGCGGCCAGCCACTTCAGCCAGTTGGAGGCGGTTTTCTCGTTTGCGGCGCGGTGGTCGGCGTAGCGCGTGTGGCCGGTTGGCTCGACCGGCTCTCTGGGCGCCACGGGTTCGCGCACCACGTCGCCGACTACGACCGTGTTGTCCTCGGACAGCAGATCGGCGCTCGCCAGATGGTTCTGCGCGGCGGTGGTGACGCTGCCGCGCTCGAGCAACTCCAGGTCAGCACCCATCTCGTTTGCCGTTTGGTACCTGTCCGCGGGGTGCTTTGCCATCGCGGTCAGGATGACAGCGTCCACGTTGACCGCCTCGTTGTCGGACAGCGCAGCCGCGATCCGCTCAGACGGCGGCACGGGGTCTTCCTGCACATGCTGGTAGGCCACGGCGAACGGCGACTCGCCCTCGAAGGGCGGGACGCCGGTGACCGCTTCGTACATGACGCAGCCGAGCGCGTAGATGTCGCTGCGTGCGTCCGCAGGTTTGCCTCGCGCCTGCTCGGGGGATAGGTACTGCGCGGTGCCGATGACGGCCGAGGTTTGCGTCATGGCGGAGGTGGAATCGTCCAACGCCCTGGCGATGCCGAAGTCCATGACCTTCACGGCACCCGTGTTAGTCACCATGATGTTGGCGGGCTTGATGTCGCGGTGGATAATGCCAGCGTCGTGGCTGGCCTGCAGCGCACGCGTGACCGGTAGCAGCAGCTTGGCGGTGCGCTCGGGGGACAGCGGACCTTCGTTGCGCACGATGTCGCGCAGGTTCATGCCGTGAACGCGCTCCATGACGATGTAGGGCACGTCTACGCCGGATGTTTCCACGGCGCCGGTGTCGTAGACCGAGACGATGTTGGGGTGGTTCAGCCGCGCGGAGTTCTGCGCCTCTCGGCGGAAGCGCTCGCGGAAGTTTTCGTCGCGCGCCAGGTCGATCTTCAGCATCTTCACGGCGACCTGGCGCCCCAGGGACACGTCGGTGGCGGCATACACGTCCGACATGCCGCCGGTGCCGATGATTTCGCCGAGTTCGTACCGGTCCGCGATCAGCATTTACCTGCCACCTCCGAGCAAGTTCTCAAGATTCGGCAAGTCTATCGCAGTAGTGGTCTGGTTTCCGGCCTCAGGAGCGCTGCTCGTCGGCGGTGCCATCTCCGGCGTGGACTGCACCGCTGAGGTCTCGGGGCGCGCGGGTTCAGCCGGGGCGGCGGGTGCCGATTCCGGGGCCGTGTCCTCGACGCGCAGGGTGCCCGGGTTGCGCGACTCCGTGACGGTGGTGCGTTCGCGCCGCGTGGTCGTCTCGGTGACCTCTTCCTGGGTCTCCTCGACCTCGCTCGGGGTGGTCACGGTCGTGGTCCGCGGGGTGGTGGCGGGGGAGTCGCCGCTGGAGCGGTCGAACAGCCCGGCAGTGTACGCCCAGGCGACACCGCCGCCGACCAGCGCTAAAGCGAGCAGGGTGGCAATGACGGGGCCCGCCGGTGAACTCTTTTTCGCGGGCGCGGGTTCGGCCGGAGGACGTCCGGAAGCAACGGCCCGGGTCGGCGCCGGCGTGTAGGAACCCTCCGGGCGCGCGGTCCGCTCGTCGGCGACGCTGGCCAGCATCTGGGTGGACGCGGTCGCGGACGGCTCGGTGGCCACTACCTGGGTGTGGCCGCCGGGCTGGGCGGGGCGCAGCCCTTGGCGGACCTGGGAGATGGCCAGCTGGAACTCGTTACCGTCGTGGAAGCGCTGACCGGGATCTTTGCGCAGGGCGATCTCGATGAGCTCACGCGCGGGCGCGGAGACGCTGATCGGCAGCGCGGGCGGCTCAGCGGACACGTGCGCCAGTGCCACCGACACCGACGAGTCGCCGGTGAACGGGCGCCTGCCGGACAGCAGCTCGTAGCCCACAACGCCCAGAGAGTAGACGTCGCTCGCGGCGGTGACCTTGATGCCCTGGGCCTGCTCCGGAGAGACGTACTGCGCGGTGCCCACGACCATGCCGGTGCGGGTCAGCGGCACCGCGGCCGCGGCCTTGGCAATGCCAAAGTCGGTGATCTTCACCTGCCCGTTCTGGGTGATCATGAGGTTGCCCGGCTTGATGTCGCGGTGCACCAGGCCCATGCGGTGGATCACGGCCAAGCCGTGGGCAGCCTGCTCGAGCACGTCGAGAGCCATCGCCTCATCCAGCTGCCCCTCGCGCGCAATCAGGTCCGCGAGCGACTCGCCGCGGATGTACTCCAAAATGATGAAGCAGACGGTGAACCCCGCGCCGGTGTCCGCCTCCCGGTAGTCGTAGGTGGCCACCACGTTGTCGGAGTTGATGCCCTGCGCGCTCAGCGCCTCGTTGCGGAAGCGCGCCAGGAACTCGGCGTTAGAACTGTACTCGGGGCGCAGCACCTTGATGGCAACTTCGCGCTCGTTGGCCAGGTCGTCGGCCAGCCACACGGTGGACATGCCGCCGTGGCCGATGATCCACTGCAGCTGGTAGCCGTCGCCGACGAGCCGCTGGAGGTCCTCGCGGTTTTCGGTGTTCATCTACTCTGCTCCTTCCACAGGTGCGGGGGCGGCGCGCAGGACGGCGCGGCCGATGGGGCCGGAGACCTGCCCGCCCGTGGCAGCTTCGCCGAGGTTGCCGCCGTTTTTCACCACGACGGCCACGGCAACGTCCTTCGCCGGGTCGAACGCGACGTACCACACGTGTGGCGCAGCGCCCTCGGCGTGCTCGGCGGTGCCGGTCTTGGAGGCGAACCCGTTGCCGTCGTAACCGTACGACCAACGCTCGGATCCGTACATCAAGTCCGTGATCGTCGCGGCTTCCTCCTCCGTTACGGCCTCGTTCAGCTCCACCGGTTTGGTCTCTTTAACGACCTTGCCGTCCGCGTTACGCACCGCGCGCACGACGTGCGGCTCCATGCGCTTGCCCTTGTTGGCGATAGTCGCGCCCATCACCGCGGCCTGCAGCGCCGTCATGGTCACGTCGCGCTGGCCGATCGCGGACTGCGCCAGCTCCGCTCCGCCAGGCAGCTCGCCCAGCGAACCGGCCGCGTTGGGCAGGCCGAGGTCGTAGCTCTGGCCGACACCGAAACGGTCCGCCGCGTCGCGCAGCCCATCCGCGCCCACCGCGAGACCCATTTGCACAAAGGCCGTGTTGCACGAAAGGGCGAAGGCGGTGCTCAGCGGCACTTGACCGCCGCCGGCGCACGCCTGGCCGCCGTAATTGGTCAGCGGGATGTTGTCGGTGCCGGGCAGGATGATCTGCGCCTCACCGGTCAGCGGCGAATCGGGCGTGTAGCCGTTTCGCAGGCCCGCGGCGGTGGTGATGATCTTGAAGATCGAGCCCGGCGGCAGCTGCTCTTGCGTCGCGTGGTTGAGCAGCGGGTTAGCCGGGTTGCTGTTCACCTGCGCCCAGGCGTCCGCCGAGGTCGCTGGGTTGGCGATGCCGTTGGGGTCGTAGCTAGGGGTCGATGCCATGGCGAGCACCTCGCCTGACGACGGCCTGACGGCCACAACCGCGCCCTCGTAGCCCGGTTCAGCCAGCTGGTCGAACGCGAAGGCCTGCAGGCCGGGATCCAGGGTCAGCTCGACCGTGTCGCCCTTATTGCCGTCCTCTGTGCCGGTGCGCAGGAAGCGGGAGGAGGTGCCGGAATCCCCGGTGAGTTCGCCGTTGTACGTGGCTTCGAGCTGGGAGGTGCCGAACTGGTCGGAGGCGTAGCCCACCACCGGGGCGAAGGACCACGGCATGTTCGGGTATGCGCGCTGGTAGAACCCGGTCTCCTCATCACGGTAGCTTTGGGCGAGCACGGTGTCGCCGGCGACGATGTCGCCGCGGTTCGTGCGCTTGAGCTCCATGAGGATGCGCGAGTTGTGCGGATCCTGCGCATATTCCTCCTCGCGCATGCCCTGCACCACGGAATAGTTGACCAGCAGCGCCACAATAAGTAGCAGCGAGACGACGGCGCCGAATCGGATGGACTTGTTCATCGCACGCTCACCTCCTCAGGCTGGGCGGCGGCAACAGCGTCGTAGTCCGCCGGGCGGTTCGCGCCGTTGGAGATGCGCAGCAGCAGGCCCAGCAGGATGTAGTTCGCCATCACGGAGGAACCGCCGGCAGACATGAACGGCGTGGTCAGACCGGTCATCGGAAGCATGGCGGACACGCCGCCGGCGACCACGAAGATCTGGATGGCAATGGTCAGCGCGAGCCCGGAAGCCAAAAGCTTGCCGTAGGAGTCGCGCGCCTGCATCGCGGTGCGGAATCCGCGGGTGATGAAGACGCCGAACAGGCACAACACCGCGGCGATGCCCACGAAGCCAAGCTCCTCGCCGAGGGCGGCCAGGATGTAGTCCGAGTGCGCGACGGGCACTAGTTCCGGGTGGCCGTACCCCAGGCCGGTGCCGGTGATGCCGCCCCAGCTCAGCCCGATCAACGCGTTGGCGGGCTGGTTGCCAATGCCCTCGAAGTCCGCGAACGGGTCAAGGAAGTTGCTCACGCGCTCCTGGATCTTGGAGCTGACCTGGTACACGGCGTAACCGCCGATAGCGACCAGCGCCAGGCCGATGGCCAGCCAGGACGCGCGCCCGGTGGCGAAGTAGACCATTCCCAGCACGGTGGCGAACAGCAGCAGCGCCGGCCCGAAGTCGTTGGATACAGCCATGATCAAGATGGCGATAGCCCACACCATCAGGATCGGGGCGAGATCGCGCAGGCGCGGGAACGTCAGGCCCGCGAAGCGCCTGCCGGCCACGGTGAACAGCGCTCGTTTCTGGGTCAGCAGCTGCGCGAAGAAGATCAGCAGCAGGATCTTAGAAAATTCGCCGGGCTGGATGGAGAAGGGGCCGAGCCACAGCCAGATCCGCGCCTCTCCGTACCCGGGGGGCTGCGGCCACACCAGCGGCAGCGCCAAGAGGATCAGCCCCACAAGACCCAGCAGGTAGGAGTAGCGGGACAGGGACTTGTGGTCCCGCACCACGATCAGAGTCAGCACCATCAGGCCAACGCCGACCAGGGACCACAGCATCTGACGCTCCGCGAGCGGGCCGTACCCGGGCCGCTCCGCTAGGTCGAGGCGGTAAATCACCACCAGACCGATGGCATTGAGCAGCGCCACCACGGGCAACATCACCTGGTCCGCGTAGGGCGCCAAGATAGCGATGGCCACGTGGGCGATGGCGTAGACGCCGACGAACCCGCCGATGATGTAGAGCATCTCTGTGGACAGGGTGCGGCCTTGGCTCGTCTCTAAGCCGAACAGCATGAGCGCGAGCAGGCCTGCGGCGAAGAGCAGGAGGAGCAGCTCACGGCTGCGGGAGCGCAGTCTGTTCATCGAATCTCCCTGCACGTGTCGTTGTCGGGCGTCTGACTGTCCACGCAGCCTGGCAGCGCCTGCTCTGCCAGCTCGTTGAGCTTGGCCAGCACGTCGTCGTAGGAGCCGGTGACGGTTTCCACCTCGCGCTGGTCCTTGGGCAGGTCCTGCACGCTGAAGACGTGGCAGTCGCCCGGCGTGGAGTCTTTGGCAATGACGCGCAGTTTGCCGTCGGGGTTCAGACAGGCTTGCTGAATGTCCTCGGTCTGCGCTTCGGCGAAGAGGTTGTCGCGGGTGGTGTGCTGCACCGCGAACTCGCCGGAGCCTTCGACCTTCAGCGTGTAGCTGTCCATGTCGCGCGACTGCGCCCACGCCAAGCCGGCCACGGCCAGGACGAGGAGCAGCACAAGTGTCGCGACCACCCACGGCCACACCGATGACGCCTGCTTTTTCGTGGTGCCGCTAGTGTGGCCCTCTTCATCGTCGAAGAGGTCGGCGTCCTGCATCTTTGCGCGGTTGTGGTCCGGCGTGATGGTCTCGGATTTGCGCAGCAGCGCCGCCGCCCGGGAGGCGGCCGAATCCGGGTGGGACGACTGGTAGTCCGGGGCCAACGCCCCAGCCTTCACTACGGCGCGGGATTGCCCCGCGGCCTCGTCGCCGGCGACCACCTCGGCTACCACGACAGTCACGTTGTCTGGCCCGCCTGAGCGCAGAGCCAGCTCAACCAGTCGCTGGGCGGCCATCTCAGGCGTGCCGTCGCCCAACGCGATCTCGATGGTCTCCCGCGTGACCGGGTCGCTCAGACCGTCGGAGCACAACAGCACGCGGTCGCCCGGTTGCACCTGCAGTGTCTCCAGGCGCGGCTCGACCGGCCGGCCGGTGTACGCTTTGAGGATCAGGGATTTCTGCGGGTGGGAGGACACGTCTTCGGGCGCGAGCCTGCCGTCGTCCACGAGCGATTGCACGAAGGTGTCGTCAACGGTGATTTGGCGAAGCTCGCCGTCGCGAAGCAGGTAGCCTCGCGAATCGCCAACGTGGATGAGGCCGAACTCGCGGCCGTTGAACATCAGCGCGGTCAGCGTGGTGCCCATGCCAGCTTGCTCCGGGTGCTCGGCCACCGAGGCCTCGATAGCCGCGTTGGCGTCCTCGGCCGCGGCACCCAGCAACGCGAGCATGTCCGCGTCCTCCGGGTCGCGGTCGAGGTGCTCGAGGTGCTCCACCATGATCTGGCTGGCCACCTCGCCGGCGGCGTGGCCGCCCATGCCGTCCGCGAGCACAAGCAGGTTCGGACCCGCGTAGGCGGAGTCCTCGTTGTTGCCCCTGACAAGGCCACGGTCGGACACCGCAACGAAATTCAGCGAGAGCTTCACGGCATCAGCCTCACAATCGTGCGTCCCATCTTCATGTCCGTGCCCACGGTCACCCGTTCAGGCTGATCAATGCGCACCCCGTTGACGAAGGTGCCGTTGCGCGAATCCAAATCCTCCACAAACCAATCGCTGCCCCTGCGGAACAGGCGCGCGTGGCGTGACGAGGCGAAATCGTCGCCCAGCTGGAAGTCATTGTCGCCAGCTCTGCCGACAGTAAAGTCCTCCAAGCTGGCAATTTCCATGTGCGACCCTTTCAGCGGCCCCTCAACCACCGCAAGAGTCCGCGCCTTCTCCCTGGGCGCGGCCACAGGGGCAGCGGCTTGGCGACGCACAGCTCCGCCCGCCGACACCACATCCTTTCTCTGGGTCCACATGACCAGAAAGATGAAGACCCACAGCAAGGCCAACAGGCCGAAACGGGCGCTCAGGATGACTGTCGAATCCATGGTGTCCCCTCTACGGGCGGAAGTATTCGGTGCTGGGGTGGGACACCGAGTCCGTGAACTGCGGCTGGCTTCCGCCCGCCTGCGGCTGGTCCTGCGCGCCGACGATGCGGACCTCGATGTTGGAGTGGCCCAGCGTGATGACGTCGCCGTCCGCGAGCATCCAGTTGTCCACCGGCTCGTCGTTGACCGTGGTGCCGTTCGTGGACTGCAGGTCCACCAACACCGCCACCTCGCCGTCCCAGGTGATCTCCGCGTGCTGGCGCGAGACGCCCGTGTCCGGCAAGCGGAAATCCGAATCGTTGGAGCGGCCCAGGATGTTGGAGCCCTCATGCACCAGGTAGGTGCGCGACGAGCCGTCCTGCAGCAGCAGGCTTACCGTGGGTTGTTGGGGGTTTTCCGTGGTGGGTTCGGACATTGCATCCTCCTTCAATTGCGAGCGTGAGGCGCGGCGCTTTGTCGGCTCCGCCACAATGGCGTCGAAGCCGCTGGCAACGTCCGGCATGGTGTCGATGTAGCTGGACACCCGGAGCTGGCCAGTGCGCAGGCCCGACTCCTCCGCGATACGGACAACCGCAGGGCCGTCAAGGAACCACTGCTTGTTGCGCACGTACCGCATGAGCTGGTCGGCGAGGTCCGCAGGAAGATCGCGGTTCCGCGACAGGTTCTCCAGGTCCTTCGAGGACACCCCAACTGCGTAGACGTTGGGGGCAACGTATTCGTCTCTGTCTGTCACGACCAGCGAGTCCTGGGCTTCCTGTTTGACCAGCTCTTCAATCTCTTCAGGCACGACCTTGCCGCCAAACAGCGCCGCCATTGAGTTGTCCAAGCCGCGCTGCAGGGAACTGTCCAGCTTTGCCAGCCTGTCCATCACTGCCATCTTCGTGCGTACCTCCTTTCTTCACATGCGAATTTCAGTAACTCGGACAGTATAGGTGGCCAGCCCGACACGACCTATCCGTCCAGCGTGCGCCCGTTGACGTAAAAGGGCACTGCGCTGCGGATTTGTAGTTACTGTGACCTACGTTCTATATTGATCAAGTCGCCCGCCCGGGTGGCGGAATTGGCAGACGCGCTGGCTTCAGGTGCCAGTGTTCGCAAGAACGTGGGGGTTCAAGTCCCCCCCCGGGCACAGTGTGTTGTCTCGAGACATCGTTCCTACGGTGTCTCGGGATTTTTTGTTTTTGAAGTGCCCCGGGGTGGGGTAGCTGGTGGGGCTCTGAGGGGTGGTGGGGGTTAGATTCCTGCGGGATTCGGCGGACAGCTGATTGCCCCCCGGGCTCGGTGGGGTGCTGCCGAGGTGGGCTGATGCGGCATGAGGCTGTCCTGGCGTTGCTTCGCGGTCTCAGGGAAGCGCAGGCAGGGGGCCTTTGCTTAGTGACGAGCGTTCCGTTGCCACTCGGGGCCGATGCGAACGAGGTGCGGAACGATGTCTCGCTACATGGTTTTCCGCGGCCGCGGGGCGCTTCCGGCGCGGTGTTTGCCCACCGGAACGATGTGGTGAGACATCCCCGCAGGACAAACCGGAACGATCTCATGAGACATGCGGAACGATGTCACCGAACCAGACACCCCCCCGGGCACAGTGTGTTGTCTCGAGACATCGTTCCTACGGTGTCTCGGGATTTTTTGTTTTTGAAGTGCCCCGGGGTGGGGTAGCTGGTGGGGCTCTGAGGGGTGGTGGGGGTTAGATTCCTGCGGGATTCGGCGGACAGCTGATTGCCCCCCGGGCTCGGTGGGGTGCTGCCGAGGTGGGCTGATGCGGCATGAGGCTGTCCTGGCGTTGCTTCGCGGTCTCAGGGAAGCGCAGGCAGGGGGCCTTTGCTTAGTGACGAGCGTTCCGTTGCCACTCGGGGCCGATGCGAACGAGGTGCGGAACGATGTCTCGCTACATGGTTTTCCGCGGCCGCGGGGCGCTTCCGGCGCGGTGTTTGCCCACCGGAACGATGTGGTGAGACATCCCCGCAGGACAAACCGGAACGATCTCATGAGACATGCGGAACGATGTCACCGAACCAGACACCCCCCCGGGCACAGATCGGTCCCGACCCACACTCTTCGGAGCGCGGGTCGGGATTTTTCGTGCACGCCCCGGGGTAGTGGGAATTTGTTCATGCCTTAGTGAATAACTTGCCGGTGTCGCGTCGGCGTCCTGCAGGAAGTGAACAAATCCACCTTCCTAGCCGGTAAGAATTCACCGCCCGCGGAAAATCAGTGAACAAATTTGCGGGGCGGGTAAAAAAGCTCCCCCCGCCCGCGCTAGATTTGTCGGTATGTGGGCGGAACGCGAAATCGTCGTAAAGCAAACGAAAGCGCTCGGGCGCGACGCGTTTGCCATCGAAACTCCGGATGGGCAGCCGCTCGGCACTGCCCGCCAGACACGCAAGATGAGCAACCTGGTCAAAGCATCGCGCGGGGTGGAGGTGTTCGACGCGGCTGGCGCGCATGTGCTGAGCATCGAGGACCCGGCCAACTTCATCCGCGACCAGTACGTCGTGCACCTGGCAGACCCGCCGATGGAGCTGGCGAGGCTGACCAAGCGGTTTGCGTGGCTGGGCTCCAAGTTCGACGTGGAGGTCGCGGGCCTACCGGACCTGCAAATCCAGGGCCAGGTATTCGACCTGAACTACGCGCTGACGTCGCAGGGCCAGGAGATCGCGCGCGTGGATGCGGAATACTCCGGCGTCGGGCGGATGCTGATAGGCAAGACCAGCTACCGCGTGCGCATCCAACCGGGCCTGGATCAGCGGCAGCACGCCGCCGTGATCGGCATCGCGCTCGCGATTGACATGCGTCGTGCGAAGATGCGGAGAAACTCGGGCTAACAGGCATGACCAAAGCGCAGCGCTGGGGCTTTTTCGCGGTGGTGTCGCTGGGCCTGCTGATGATCAGCCTGGACAACTCCATCCTGTACACGGCGCTGCCGGCGCTGGAGCGCAGCTTGGGCGCCAGCCCCGAGCAGGGCCTGTGGATCATCAACGCCTACCCGCTCGTGCTGTCCGGCTTGCTGCTGGGCACCGGCGCGCTGGGGGACAGGGTCGGCCACCGCCTCATGTTCCTTGCCGGGCTGGTGATTTTCGGCGCGGCATCCCTCGGCGCCGCGTTCGCGCCGGGCCCGTTGGCGCTCATTCTCGCCCGCGGCCTGCTCGGTGCGGGCGCCGCGGTGATGATGCCGGCCACACTCGCCCTGATCAGGCTCACGTTCCCTGACGAGCGCGAACGCAACACCGCGATCGGCATCTGGGGCTCCGTCGCCGTCGCGGGTGGTGCGCTCGGCCCAGTCGTGGGCGGCGCGCTGCTGGGGCACTTCTGGGTCGGCTCGGTGTTCCTGATTAACGTGCCCATCGTCGTCCTCGCGCTTGTGCTCACCGTCGCCCTCGCGCCGCCGAACCTTCCCAACCCGGACAAACGGTGGGACCTGGTCTCGTCCCTGTACGCGCTTGCCGCCCTGTCCGGCCTGACCATGGCCATCAAACAAGCCACCAACCCGCAAAGCGGCGCGTGGCTTTTCGGCGGGGCCGTGGCGGCCGTGCTGGGCGGCTGGCGGTTCGTGCGCCGCCAGCACCGGTTGGAGGACCCTCTGCTCACCTTCGAGATCTTCCGCTCCCGCATGTTCACCGGAGGCGTGCTCGCGGCGGTGGGCGGCATGTTCGTCCTCGCGGGCGCGGAGCTGATGACCACGCAGAAGCTGCAGCTTGTCGACGAGCTGACGCCCCTCGCCGCCGGAGCCACCGTCGCCGTGATGGCTGCAGCCGCCATCCCGGCGAGTGCGCTCGGCGGTGCCTACCTCCACGCGGTCGGTTTCTTGCCGCTCATCGCGGGCGGGTTCGCCGGTGCGACAGTGGGCGCCGGGGTGCTGGTGGCCGGAGGGACGTGGACAGGGCTGGTGCTGCTGGGACTGTCGGCGGGGTTTGTGATGAGCGTGTCTTCGATTGCGATCATCGGGTCTGCCCCCATGCACCGCTCCGGCATGGCCGCCGGTGTGGAGGAAGTCTCCTACGAGCTGGGCACGCTGGTCACAGTGGCGCTGACCGGGTCGTTGCTGCAGGCCGGCCTGGGCCGCGGGGTGGAGTACACCGACGCGTACAACAGCGTGATAGCGGTATTGGGTATGGTGGCCACGGCATTCTGCGTGGCAACCGCGGTATGCTTCCGGGGGAATCCGAAGTCTGGCGGCGCCTAGTACAGCTCCCGCGTTGCGGACTCGATGTCCTGAATGAGGAAGCAGTTCGCGTACGGCAGGTCCTCGGCGGTGCCTTCGGTGTCCAAAAAGTCGACCGCCAGGTGGTTAAGCAGGGGCACGACGTCCGGCGGCTGCCTGTTCACCACCCGGGCGAACCCGATGTCCTGTTCTGCGTAGGCGGCAAATAGCGCGTCCTTCACGGCGTTCGCCCCGTCGTCGATGCCGGTGGGGAACGTGACGCGGAAATCCCGCGGGATGCAGAAATACAGGGCGTTGGCGTACTCAAAGACCGCGTCGTCGTCGCCGGCTTCGGCGGCGGCCGTCAGGGCGTCGAAAAGCAGGCGCCCATGCGCGGCGGACGCATTGCGCGCGACGATGTGCTCGAGCGCCTCGCCCACGGCTTCCACCAGCCCGTCGCGCCGGGAGGGGTCCCCGGCGAGTATGCCCGTGCACTCCTGGGCGTGGGCGCAGGAGAGGTAGTACTCCACCGCGCTGGTCTCGTAGGCGAGGTAGCTGAAGTGCGCGTCCAGGCCGCGGCGCAGGTCGCGCAGGATCTCGTACGGCAGCTCGGTGCCGTCGTCTTCAGTGACGAGGTAGAGGGAGAGCTCGCCGGCGGCCCAATAGCGCTCGATCGCGACTTGCGGCGGGGAGTACCCCGGTGCGAGCTCGGCCTCAAACACCATTCGGCCCGGGCGGGTGAACTCCGCCGGCGGGTGATCCAAGAACGTCACGGTCAGGGCGTTCACGTCGGGCATCCGGGCGACAGCGAAATCGGCCGGCGACTGCAGGTCGTCCACCACCGCATACTCTGCGTCGCCCTGGAGCGGGCCGTCGAGCGGTGCGACCATCTCGAACTCCAGATCCCCCCACACGTTTTCCATGACGTCGTCGATCTCGAATTCACCCGCCAGCTGAGTGGCAAACTCCGCAACGTTGAAGACACCGGTAAACCGCGGCTCAACCGCCTCGAGCCTGCCCAACGTGTCCCGGAGTTCCTTGAGGTAGAAGAACTGGTCGGACACGTGCCCGTCTTCGGCGTCGCGCGCGAGCTCGAAGCACTGCCACGCGTACGCGAGGTCCGCGTAATGGCGCGGTTCTGCCACCCGCGAGCGCCCGTGTGGCCGCCACATGGCACAAAAAGCGTCCAGGTACGCGTTGACGTTGCGCAGCTCGCGCTCGTCCAAGCTGCCGCTGATGCGCCAGGTGATGTCGTAGCCCCCGCACACGCCGGCTCCTTTGATGAGGTTCATGCGCTCCATCAAACTCGGTCCGCCGACATTGCCAGCGATCCGTTCGAACATGTTGTGCCCGGCTTTACACTGTCCGCATGCTCCCGTCAGTGACTGAACACCTCCAGGCCATCGTCGACAGCGTCCGCGACCACGACAGCGGCGAACTCGCGGACTACATCGACGTGCTCAAACACGCCGACCCGGACAAGCTTGCACTGGCGATGTGCACCACGGACGGACATCTCTACGCCGTGGGCGACGCGGATTACGAGTTTTCCATCCAGTCCATCTCCAAGCCGTTCGTCTACGCGCTCGCGCTCGACATGTACGGCCCCGAGGAGGTGCACGCGCACGTCGGTGTGGAGCCCTCGGGCGAGGCGTTCAACAAGCTTTCGCTTGACGACGACGGACGTCCCGCCAACCCCCTCATCAACGCAGGCGCCATCACGGTTAACCAGCTCATCGGCGGGCCCGATATCCCGGTAGAGCAGCGCAGCGAGAAGCTCCGGGACTACTTCTCCCGCCTGGCAGGCCGCGAACTGACCGTCGATGAGCGCGTGCTCGACTCCGAGCTGGACGCCGCCGACCGGAATAAGGCGTTCGCCCACATGCTGCGCGAGGCCGGCACGATCAGCGACGACGCGCACGACGCCGTGGCCAGCTACATCGCCCAGTGCGCGGTGCTGGTGACGGTGAAGGATCTGGCGGTGATGGCGGCCACACTCGCGGCCGGCGGGAAGCAGCCCGTGACGGGGGAGAGGGTCGTCTCCGCCGAGGCGGCGCGCTTGGCCCAGGCCGTGATGGTCTCGTCTGGCATGTACGACGCGTCGGGCCAGTGGATGGTCAACGTGGGCATCCCGGCAAAGTCGGGCGTCGCAGGCGGGTTGATTGGGACGCTGCCGGGGCAGCTCGGGATCGCGTCGCTCAGCCCCCGCTTGAACAAGCAGGGCAATTCAGTGCGCGGGGTGAAGATTTTCCGCGAACTGTCCAGTTCGATGGGCCTGAACATGCTGTCTTCCAACTTCTTCGTCGCGCCGGGGATCCGCCGTATTGAGCGCCGCGACGACGCGGACATTGTGGAGCTGCAGGGCATGATCAACTTCACCAACGCGGAGAAGATTCTGCGCGGGCTGACAAAGCGTCGCCTGCCAAACACGAAGCTGATTCTGGACGTCTCCAACGTCACTGGATTTAACAAGGCCGGCCGCGACTTGATTAAAGACGGGCTGATGAAGTTCCGGGACGACGGCATCGACGTGGCTATCTACGACCCGGAGAAGACCCTGTCGGACTGGACGTTCGCGGACGGCACCACGGCGCAGGCAATCCGGGACTTCACCGCCTCCTTCTCCGTGCCCGCCACGCGCGAGGAGGTGTACCGCGCGATCACGACACCCAACAGCTGGTGGGACCAGCAGGCGGAGGGCAACGCCAGCGAAAAGGGTGGCGAATTCCACGTGGAGGACCGCGACTTCTCCGTGCAGGAGGCGGACGACGGCAAGCGCGTGGTCTGGGCCGTCGAGCCCACCGACCAGGAAGACCACGAGTGGGACGACACCTCCCTCATCTTCGACATCTCCGAGGACGACGACGGCGAGACCAAGGTGAGCTTCACCCACCGCGGCATGCGCCCGCACGACCGCGGCTACGACGAGATTGCCAAGACGTGGAAGGAGCGCATTGCCAAGGGTCTGCAGCCGCTGATCAGCCGGGAGGAGGAGCACGCGTAGTGCGGGGCCTATGCCCCCACGAATCGGCGCAGCAGGGAGCGGTACGCCCGCACGGTCAGGTCCACGTCCTCCACGGCGACGGATTCGTCGTGGCTGTGCAGCTCGCCCAGCACGGACCCGAGCGTCTCCTCTCGCCCGTGGAGGGCGAACCCGTAGCCGACACCTCCCTTGCGGCGGGCGAAGCGCAGGTCCGAGCCACCAGCGGCGATGGTGGGGATGACCGGGGCGCCGGGGAAGAATTCGTCAAAGGTGGACACGATGGCGTCGTAAAGCGGGCCCGAGGTCGAGGAGACGGTGCCGTCTTCCGTGATGAGGTGGGTGATCTCCACCTCGCCCGCCAGATCGCCGAGCGCGTCGCGCAGCACCTGGTCGATGTCCTCTTGCGTCTGCCCGGGCAGCGGGCGGATGTCCAGCTCCATCCACGCCACGGACGGCAGCACGTTGATGGCGTTGCCGGCGCGAAGGACGGTGGGGGAGATGGTCAGGTGGCTCATCGCGTGGGAGTAGCTCTCCAGCTGGCCGAACGCCTCGTAGCCCTCCCCGGCAAGCAGCGCCTTCTCGGTTGCGGGGTCGAACTTCCAGCCGCGGACGTATCCCTCCCAGAGCTCGTCGCTGCGCACGGGCGGTTCGATGGCGGCAATGCGGCGCGCGACCTCGCCGATCTTCGCCACCGCCATGTCGCGACCGAACGGCGCAGAGCCGTGGCCTGCGTCGCCATGGACGGTCAAGCGCCGCTGGCCCGCGCCCTTCTCGCCAACGACGACGACTAGGGCGTCGGAGCCGTCGGACACGGGCAGGTGCGAGCCGCCCTCCTCGGACAGGCAGTTTTTCCAGGAGAAGGACGCGTTCTCGGCGAGCCACGCGGCGCCTAGGCCGCCACGGGCCTCCTCGTCTGCGCATCCCACGAAGGTCACGGTGCCGCGCGGGCGCCCGTGCTGCGCCACGTCGCGCACGCAGGCAGCCATCGCGGCGGTGATGTAGAGCATGTCGGTGGCGCCCCTGCCGTAGATGCGCCCGTCCACGATCTCGCCGCCGAAGGGATCCTGGGTCCACTTATCCTCATCGACCGGGACAACGTCGGTGTGGCCGAGCAGCGTGAGCGGCTCGGCGGCGGGGTCGGTCCCCTCGACCGTGAAGGCAATGGAGACCCGACCCGGGTGGGGTTCGTAGCGCTCGACGCGCACGTCCGTACCTGCGAAGAAGGCCTCGAGCGTGTCCGCGTTTTTCGCCTCCTGTCCAGAATCCGCCGTCAACGCGTTGACGCATCCGTTCCGGATGAGGTCCTGGAGGAGGGCGATGGTGGTATCGGTTAGGCTCATAGCCCAAAAGCCTAACGTCCGAGCATCTGGAGATTCCAGGATGAACCACGTCGTTCCTGGCCGCCGGTCTGACAGCACCGACCCGCGAGCCATCCGCACCCGCAACGCTCTCGTCCAAGCCACCATCGGGTTGCTGAAAACGCACACCGTCGCGGAACTCAACGTGTCGCAGATTGTCAAAGAGGCCGGGGTGAGCCGGCAGGTGTTTTACCAGCACTTCACGGACCGCGACGGCCTCGTGCTCGCGACCGCGCAGGACATGATCAAAGAGGCATACGAAGGCTTTGCCGCGAGATTCAGCATGGACCGCGACTTCCAGGCGGCCGTCACCGCGCTCACGGAAACGCTGACGGACCACTACGAGGCCGCCGTCCACATCATCGATTCGCCGGTGCACGGCCAGCTCGACCAGGAGGTCGTGCGCATCATGCTGCCCACCATGCGCGAGGCGCTGCGCGAACGCGAGGGGGCCGATCCGCAGCTTCTCGACGACATGGCCAAGTTCTACATCGCGGGCTGCCAGCACTTGCTGGAGGAGGGCGTCCGACAAGGTGCGACGCCGGAGGAGATCGGTCAGCGCGTTGAACTCGTGCGCCGGGTGCTCATCCACGACTAGCCTTGCGGGGTATGGAACGCGTACCGGAGGTCGTCGCAAAGCTAAAAGAGCTCTATGAGGCGTCGTGCGAGATCGCGCGCTCGGGGGATTTCAGCCGCTACGGGGAGGTGCGCTACCCCAAGCTCACGGTGGAGGTGCTGCAGTGGCGCCCGATCGACCGCTCCGAACCCTTCGGCTACGTCGACGAGGCCGGGACCTACTCCGCCGTCATCTCCCGCCCCGACCTCATGGAGGGTTACCTCACCGCGCAGCTTGAGGCGCTGACCTCGAATTACCCGTGCGAGGTTGAGGTCGAGTACTCGGACGTGGTTATCCCGCCCGCCTACATCAAGGGCATGCCGCCGATCGACGAAACGCTGAACTTGCCGCGCCCCACCTTGGACGAGGTGCACGACGCGATTGTGGACGGCCACTGGGACGCCTTCCATGGCGCCGAAAAGCCGCTGTTCCACTTCGGGCCGCAGCGATTTGATCTGGCGCTCGCGCGCCTGGAGCACTACACCGGCATTGAGACGGACTCGCTGCAGCGCTTCATCCTGTTCACCAACTACGCCATGCACGTCACGGAGTTTGTGAAGTTCGGGCTGCGTGAGCTGTCCAACCCGGACTCGAGGTACACGCGGCTCGTGCTGCCGTCGGGGGAGACGGTGTCCGACACCGTGGCGCTGGAGGACCTAGAGCTGGGGTCGAAGTTCCAGATGCCCCGCTACGACCTGGTCACCGAGGGCGGCGACGGCATCACAATGATCAACATCGGCGTCGGGCCCTCGAACGCGAAGACCATCACCGACTCGTTGGCGGTGTTGCGGCCCGAGGCGTGGATCATGATCGGGCACTGCGCGGGCCTGGACGCGCGCATGCGCATCGGCGACTTGATTCTGGGCAACGCGTACGAGCGGCACGACCACGTGCTGGACGATTATCTTCGCCGCGAGCTGCCCATCCCCGCCGTGCCCGAAATCCAGCGCACGCTGGAAAAGGCGGTGGCCAAGGTCTACGGGGAGGATGCGTCGCTGATGCGCACCGGGACCGTGCTGTCCACCGGCGACCGCAACTGGGAGTGGAAAGACCCGCGCGATCTGTGGGAGTGGCTCCGTGGCTCCACCGCCGCGGCCGTGGACATGGAGTCGTGCACCATTGCGGCGAACGGCTACCGGTACCGCGTCCCGTACGGCACGCTGCTGGCGGTGTCGGATTTGCCCCTGCACGCCGTGCCGAAGTTGCCGGCCGGGGCTCAGGCGTTCTACTCCAATTCCAAGGAGGCCCACGTCATGTGCGCCGTCCGGGCCATGGAGAAGCTGGCGCGGCACCCAGAGCGGCTACGCACCCGCAAGCTGCGGCGCGCGATCGGCGAGGTGCCGTTCAGGTAGGGCGCTAGGCCCAGCGGGATTCGTCGAGGATGCGCTCCCGCTTGGCCACGACGGTGGCCACCACGGACTGGCCAGTGACGTTGACGGCGGTGCGGCCCATGTCGATGATCGGGTCGACCGCGAGCAGCAGGCCCACGCCGGACAGCGGCAGGCCCAGGGTGGACAGCGTCAGCGTGAGCATGACGGTCGCGCCGGTGGTGCCTGCGGTGGCCGCGGAGCCGAGCACGGACACGATCACAATCAGGACGTAGTCGGAGACGGAAAGGTCGATGCCGTAGAACTGGGCCACGAATAGTGCGGCGACGGCGGGGTAGACGGAGGCGCAGCCGTCCATCTTGGTGGTGGCGCCGAGGGGGATGGCGAAGGACGCATACTGGCTGGGCACGCCCATGGCCTCCTCTGTGGTGCGCTGGGTCACCGGCATGGTGCCCATGGAGGAACGGGTGGCAAAGCCCAGCGTGGTCACCGGCCAGACGCGGCGGAAGAACTCCAGTACCGGGATCCGGTGCGCGGCCAGCACCACGGGGTACAGCACAAACAGCACCAGGGCCAGGCCAATGTAGATGGCCAGCACGAACTTGCCCAGCGAGCCCAGCGCGTCCCAGCCGTAGGAGGCCACAGCGTTGCCGATGAGCGCGGCGGTGCCGATCGGGGCGAGGCGGATGATCCACCACAGCACCTCCTGCACCACCTTGAGCAGGGACTCGCTGAACGCGATGAACGGCTCAGCGGTCTTGCCCACGCGCACGGCAGCGATGCCGAACAGCAGCGAGACCACCAGGATCTGCAGGACGTTGAAGTTGACGGACGCGCCGGATTCGGTCACCTTCGCACCGAGGCCGAAGATGTTGGCGGGCACCACGGAGTTCAAAAAGCCCATCCACGAACCCGTGGAGGACGGCTCCGCAGCCGCGGCCGCATCGACGGAGGTGTTCGTGCCGGGCTTGACCACCAGCCCAACCACGATGCCGATGAGCACGGAGAAGAAAGCGGTGATGGCGAACCAGATCAGGGTTTGCGCGGCGAGGCGTGCGGCGTTGGTGACCTGGCGCAGGTTGGCTACGGATGTCACCACGGCGGTGAACACCAGCGGCGGGATCAGCAGTTTCAGTAGCTGGACGTACGTGGATCCGACCCAGTCGAGGGTCGCGGCCAACGGCTCCACGTCGACGGCGATGAAGCCGAGGACGAGGCCGATGATCAGGCCGTAGATCACTTGCGCGCCGAAGCTAGTTGCCCATTTAGGCACGAGCGGCTCCTTCTAGACAGAACTGTTCAGTAATGTTGGTAAGACCCGGCTAACCTACTCCTTTGCGTGCGGTTTGCAAACCCCCTTGGATAGACAACACGGTCTACTCACGCGGCAGCGTCTACACTGCCCAGACGATGGACACCCACTTCGACGACCCAGCGATCGCCATGGCGCACCGCTCCGCCGTGCGCTCCATCGAACGGGTTGTCACCGAAACCACGTCGCCGACCCCGGGCGCGGCGGGCAGGATCATCGCCCAGCTGCGCAACCCCAAAACGCTCATCATCACCGGCGCCGGCATCTCCACGGACTCGGGCATCCCGGATTACCGCAGCGCAAACGGCCGCCTGACAAAGGGCCGCCCGATGACGTTCCAGGAGTTCGCCCACTCCCCGGCGCAGGTGCACCGCTACTGGGCCCGCGCGTTCGTGGGCACGCACTATATGCGCCTGGCCCAGCCCAACCGCGCCCACTACGCGCTGGTGGAGCTGGAGCGGGCGGGCCTGATCCGCGGCATTGTCACCCAGAACGTCGACGGGCTGCACACCCAAGCTGGCTCCGACAACGTCATCGCGCTGCACGGGGACATGGAGCACGTCGTCTGCCTCGACTGCGGCACGCTGCACGAGCGCCCGCTTATCGACGCCCTCCTCACGGCCGCGAACCCCACATACTTCGATTCCGTGGAGGTGGAAGGGTCCATGCTGAACCCGGACGGCGACGTGGAACTGAAGGACGCCGACGTGGCTCGCTTCCGCATGATCGCCTGCCCGACCTGCCAGGGCCAAAGACTCAAGCCGCATGTGGTGTACTTCGGCGAGAATGTGCCGAAGGAGCGTCGCCAAGCTGCCGCGCAGTGGCTGGAGGAATCCACCGGCGTGATCGCGATCGGGACCTCGCTGGCGGTGATGAGCGGCTACAAGTTCATCCTTGACGCGCGCAAGCAGGGCAAACCCACCGCCGTGATCAACGGAGGCCCGGGGCGCGCCGATGGCAAGGTGGACACCTTGTGGCGCGCCAGCGTCGCCGACGCGCTCGACGAGATACTGGACGGCCTCGACCTATGATCGGCCTGCTGCTCCTGCTCGCACTCGCGGTGTGGAGGTACCGCGAAACCGGGCTGCCCAGCGCGTTCACCACCGACTTTCCCAGCGACCTCAAGGTGTACGTGCTGGGCGGGGAGCAGGTCAGCGCCGGCCAGCCGCTCTACGCGGGCGACCTGCTGCCGGGGCTGCCGTTTACGTACCCGCCGTTCGCGGGCGTGGTGTTTTCGTGGCTGACAGAAAGCGAGGCGCTCGGGGTGGCGTGGAAAGCCGCCTCCGTGCTGGTGCTATGGCTCGTGGTGCGCGCCTCCACGGCACGCCACGCGCTCCTGCTCACGGCAGTGTTTGTGCTATGGCTGTCGCCCGTACAGGGCACGCTCTACTTCGGGCAGATCAACCTACTGCTCATGGGGCTGGTGTGCCTGGATTTCCTCCCGCGGGTCAGGCTGCCGGGCATCGGCGTGGGTCTGGCCGCGGGTCTGAAACTCACCCCCGCGTTCTTCGTGCTCCTGCTCGTCCAGCAACGCCGGTGGGGCGCGGTGTGCATCGCAGCGTTTACCTTCCTGTGCACCGTGGCCACGGGGTTTGCGGAGGTCGTGGACGCCAAGCACTTCTGGGCGGACGCCATCTTCTCCACCGGTCGGGTCGGCGCCGACGACAACCCGGGAGCGCAGTCCATCCGGCAGGTCCTGGCACGCGCCGACGCCGACTCCACAGCGTTGTGGCTGCTTGCGGCCGCCGCGGTGACCGCCCTTGCGCTGCTCGCTTCACGACGAGCTCCCGCCCCCCTCGCCGTCTCCCTCATCGGCATGACGGCCTGCCTGGTCAGCCCGTTTTCGTGGTTCCACCACTGGGTGTGGGTCGTGCCCATGTTGGCCTGGGTGTACACCCGCTGGGGGCCGATTGTATTGACGCTATTTATGGTCCCGTACGCGGCGACCAACATCTCGTCCGGACTCGTCCAGGTGCCGGATCTGCTGTTTATCCTCGTCCCAGTCGGCTTTATGCTCTGGTACGCGCTACGCCCTTCGCCTTCGACGCCCTAGCCTGCACAAGCTCGGCCACTTGGTCGAGCGCCTCCATGGTGTCGTCGTAGCTACCCTCGGCTGAGCGTGCCCCGATGGACACCCCGAAGCCGTTGAGCCAGCCGAGCTGGCGGGTGTGCCAGGAGCCGTCCGTTTCATCGTCGGACCAGCCGCCCTTAAAGGGGACACTATTGAGCTGGCCCAACCCGTAGGACTGGTCCTCCGCAATGTGGTGCATGTCCGCGATTACCGGGTTGTCCTGGTCCTGCTGGCTTAAGTAAAAGGCGTAGCGGGCCTGCCCGGCGAACGGCCACCGGGTGGTGCCGAATGCTCCGGCCACCCGCACCTGCGAGCCGGACTTCGCAATCTCTTCGCCCACCTTCGCGGACGCCTCGTCGTCGCTGCCCATGCATTCCCACAGCGCCCGGGCGGCGTCGTTGTCGGACCACTCGATGGCGGCCTCGGTCAGCTCCGCGATGTAATCCTCGTCGTACTCGCAATGCTCGGCGGCGGCGCGGGCGATGGGGATTTTCATGGTGGACCAGGCGGGAAGCCATTGCAGGGACCCGGCCTGGGTCATCTCGGAGCCGTCGTAGAGCGCGACGCCGACTTCGGTGCCGGTATTCTCCTCAATCTTTCGCACTGCCGCCTCGAGCCCCGCGAACGGGTCGGGAGGGGTAGCAGAGGTGACGGTGTTGACAGGGGTGACAGTGGTGACAGGGGTCTGCAAAGGCTCGGTCTCCTCGGCGGCGCACCCGAGGAGCAGCAACGGCGCGAGCAGCCACGCGACTCGCTTCATCTATCTGCCCGCCACTTTCAGTGGTTCGCGCAGGACGCGATCGAGCGCCACGGCGCGGGCGATGTCGCGCACCACCTCTCGGTGGGTGGGGATGAGGCGCAGCTCCGGGTCGCACTGCGCCTCGGAGCGCACGGCGCGGGCGAAGGGGACGGAGGCCAGCCTGTCGTCGATGAACGCGCTGCCTGCGACAACAACGGTCGCGGGGGAGTGGTTGCTGCACAGCCTGGCCACCAACGAGCCGAGGCCGCGCGCGCGGCGGTCGAGGGCGTAGCGGGTTTCTTCCCGAGAGTCGGTCACGGCGTCCTTCAGCGTGCGGATGCCTTGAACGCCGATGGCGTTAATAAGGCCCTGGGTGGTCAGCTCGCCTTGTTCTACCTCGATCGGCTCCACGCCGTCCGGGCGAGAGATGGCGCACGCGATGGAGTCGTCCGCGAACAGCGCCATCACGGACGGGATGTCCAGCGACGCGGTGGACTGCATTTCCGAACCGACGATCGCGCTGGAGATGGAGGACACCTCCACCGGTACGGCGAACTGCTCGCGCAGCTGATCGCCGATATCCACGCCGTCCCAGCCCAGGTTGGGGGCGAAGACCCTGCCGCCGTCGCGGACCGTGCCGGAGGTGGTCACGCCCACCGTGCGCAGCGGCCGGTCCACCTTGGTGGTCATCTGGTTCAGCTCGGCCATCATGGACTGGATGAAGTCGTCCTCGCTGACTTTGGACACGGTGATGTCCATGTCGCGGGAGAGCAGTGTGCGCCCCTTGAGGTCGAACAGGGCCACGTAGGTGGATTCCGTGCCCACAGCCACGCCGGCGTGCACCCCCGGCATGTCCGCCAGTTCCAGCGGAATGGTCGGGCGGCCGCGCCCCTTCGACTGCGTCAGGTCGTTGCGCTCCGTGACGTATCCGGCGCCCACAAGCGCGGCGATGGCGCGGGTAACGGTTGGCTGTGAAAGCCCTGTGGCCTTGACAAGGTCGCTTCTCGACGTCGTCTCGTACAACCGGACGAGGTGCAGGCACTTCGCTGCCGGCGTGGTTGGACGTGAGAAAACCATGGTGAATATATTTACTCTCCCGTCGCTGAAATTGTCCATTTGGCCAGCTCGGATAGAATCGCTCGGCATGACCAATGAAAGCCGTCGCGAGCCGTCGCTGCTGGATGCCACCTGTGAAGACTTTGTCTACGACTTGGCGGAGATCAGCCCGACCCTGGCTACGCAGATTGGCATCGACGGACACGACGGCGAACTGCAGGACTTCTCCCCGGAGTACTGGGACCGGCTTGCGGACCGGATGCGCGACCTGGTCGCGGATGTGGACGCGCTGAACGACACCACGGACGCCTCCGACGACGAAGACGACTTCGACGACGTGGACAACCTCACCGCCGCGATCCTGCGCGACCGCATGGGCGCGGAGCTGGAGTTCCACCACCGCGGTGAGCTGTTGAGCCGGTTGAACAACATCGATTCGCCCGTCCAGACCATCCGCGATTCCTTTTCGCTCATGCCCAAGGTGACGGAAGAGGACTTCGACAACATCGCCTCCCGCATGTCGCGCATTCCCGATGCGCTGGCCGGCTACCGCGAGTCCCTCTCCGAGGCCGCGGCGAGCGGTGACGTAGCGTCGCACAGGCAGATCGACGCCGTGATCAACCAGTGCGAGCTGCTCGGCGACACCGAGTCGCAGCTCGACCACCTGGGCCTGCCCCCAGAGTCCCACGTTGTGGGCCACGCCAAAGAGGCGTTCTTGGAGATGGCTGACTGGTTGTCCACCGAGCTTTCCCCGAAGGCCTCCCACAACGACGGGGTTGGCCGGGAGCGCTACCAGCTCTACGCCGAGTTCTTCCACGGCCGCGAGGTGGACCTGGACGCAGGCTACGAGTGGGCCCAGGAGCAGCTGGCGCACACCGTGGAGGAGCAGCGTGCGATCGCGCACGAGCTCTACGGCGACGTTTCGGTGGCCGGGGCATACCGCAACCTCAACCAGGACGAGCGCTACATCCTCCGGGGCACGGACGCGCTCATCGAGTGGATGAACGGCATCAACGAGCAGGCCGCCAAGGTCTTCCCGGTGCCGGAGGGCCTGCACACGGTGGACTGCAGCATCGACCGGGCCGGCTCGGGCGGCATTTTCTACACCCCGCCCAGCGACGACTTGATCCGTCCCGGCATCATGTGGTGGTCCGTGCCGGAGGGGCAGGAGACCTTCCACACCTGGCAGGAGCTGTCCACCGTCTTCCACGAGGGCGTGCCCGGCCACCACCTGCAGCACGGCTACGCACTGCTCAACCGTGGCGAGCTGAACCTGTGGCGCCGTTCCGTGTGCTGGAACTCCGCCCACGGCGAGGGCTGGGCCCTCTACGCCGAGCACCTGATGGAGAACCACGGCTTCTTCGATGACCCTGGCTACCGCATGGGCCTGCTCGACTCCCGGCGCTTGCGGCTCGCCCGCGTTATGGTGGACATCGGCGTCCACCTGGGCAAGACCACCCCGGAGGGCACCGGCACGTGGGATGCCCAGTACGCGAAGGCGTTCATGCGCGACAACACCGCGATGCCGGAGGCGAACCTGTCCTTCGAGCTGGACCGCTACATGGGGTGGCCGGGGCAGGCGCCGTCGTACGCGCTGGGCTACAAGGATTGGGTGGCGCTGCGCCGCCAGGCGCTCGCCCAGGGGATGTCGGAGCACGATTTCCACGTCAAGGCACTCAAGCTGGGTTCCATGCCCATGGACATGCTCACCCACGAGGTGCTCAACCACTAAAGACGGCGCAGCGCCTTCGGCAGCCACCCGGCAAACAAGATCACCATGATCAGCCGGATCACCTGCAGCGCAACGACGGCCGGGCTGGTAGCCAGCGCGAGCACGGTCTCCAGCGCTCCGGGGCTGGTGGCCAGGTAGCCCTCGTAGAAGCTCAGACCCAGCCATTTCGCGATCAGCCACCCCATGCCGGCGCACGCCAGCATCAACCCCGCGATGTAGGCCAGGGTCGCCGGCAACAGGCGGGCGAATTGGCGCAGCGCGGGCACGGACAATCCGCCGCCGCACATCCACCCGATGGCCAGAAAACCCACGATGGAAAGCAGCGCCGGCGGCACGATGGTCACGTCCACCAGCGTGCCTACCAGCACCGTCAGCGCCATCGGGCCAAAGACGGAGGGGTTGGGAAACCGCAGCAGCGTCCCCGCGCCCACCCCGAGGACAATCAGCGCCGGTGCTGCAACCCACATCCACCAGACGGTTTCTGTGTCTGCGTGGACGCCCTCCGGTGCGTCGAAAAGCGAGGCGACCAGCGGCAGAGTCATAGATACGCAGAGCAACCGCAGATACTGGCTGAGGCTGACATAGCGGATGTCTGCGCCCGCGTCCCGGGCGAGCGCCGGCATCAGCGAGGCGCCTCCGGGCAGCAGCGACAGCACACCCGTTTCCCGTGAAACGCCGTGGTTGGCCAGCACCAGACCGCCGGCAAAACCCAGCGAGATCACCGCCGCGCCCGCGACTACGCCCGGCACGATGTACGGCAGCGGGTTCATCCCCACCAGCGGCAGCGCCGCCAGCACGCCGACGGTCCCGCGGGCGAAGGTGAAGAGGTGCCGGTTGACGGGCAGGTCCTCCTCCGTGACCAGGGCCACCGACCCGGCCCCCAGGATGCCGGCGAGGATCCACGCGGCTGGGACGTCCAGCCAGGACAATAGCAGCCCGAGCGCCACCGAGAGCGGGGCAGCGACGAGCCAGCGGTTCATGTGGGGCATAGTAGTCCCCGTGCTTGCTTTCCTCCTCGCCGCGTCGGCGTTTGCCGGCTGGATCGACGCGGTGATCGGCGGCGGAGGGCTCGTGCTCATCCCGGTGCTGATGTCGGCGACCGCGATGCCGGCCGCGTCCGCGCTGGCCACGAATAAGGTTGCAGCGATCTCGGGCACCGCCTCGGCCGCGGCCGCCCTGGTGCGCCGCGTGGGGGTACCGAAGAGGACGTGGGCTTATGCGTTCATCGCCGGGGTTGCCGCGGCGCTCGGCGCCCGCGCTGTCTCGCGTATCGACGACTCCGTGGCCGCCCCCATCATCCTCATCCTGCTCGTCGGGGTGGGCATCTTCGTGGCGCTGAACCCGCGCTTCGGGCAGGAGGGCGATGGAGTTGTGACGGGGAGGCGCGTTGCTCTGGGAGCGCTGTGCGCCGTTGCCATCGGCGCTTACGACGGCGTCTTCGGCCCGGGCACCGGCATGTTCCTCATCATGGCGTTTACCGCAGTGTTCAGCCAGGGGTTCGTGCGCTCGGCTGCCATGGCGAAGGTGGTCAACACTGCCACGAACCTCGGTGCGCTCCTGGTCTTCGGGCTCGGCGGCTACATCAACTGGGGGCTCGCGCTCGCGCTTGCCGCGGCCAACGTCGTGGGCGCGCAGCTGGGCGCGAGGACGGTGCTGAAAGGCGGCTCGACGCTGGTGCGGGTGGCGCTGCTCGGGCTCGTCGTCACGCTTAGCGCAAAGCTGGGCTGGGATTTACTCCAGGGTTAGCGAGCCGTTGGCCAGGCCGTAGACAGCCACCACGGCCGCGACCAGAACTACTGCTACCACGACCCACTCGAAGGCGTTGAAGAGCTGGTCGCCCTGCTTGCGGCGCGTCCAGATGTAGGGCACCAGGCCCGGCACCACCGCCAGCGCCCCGAGCAGCACGTACACCGGGTCCGCGGCGTAGATCAGCCAGAGCGAGTACACCGACGCGATCAGCCCCACGACAAGGTGCGTGCGGTTGTCGCGGGCGGAGACGGCGGGCCCGGAGTCGTCGAAACGCGTGCCGGCGTGCGGGTGCGTCAAGCCCTTGCCGCGCACTGCCAGCAGCACCAGGTAGATGGAAGAGAAGATGTAGGGCAGCAGGTACATGATGGTGGCTAGCTGCACCATGGCGTTGTAGGACGCGGAGGAGATGAAGAAGACCACCACGAAGAACTGGATCACCAGCGTGGACAGCAGCTGCGCCCGCACGGGGGAGCCGTTGGCGTTGTGGTGGCCCATGGAGTGGGGCAGCAGGCCGTCGTGAGCCATGAGCACGATTGGCTCGGCGCAGAGCATCTGCCAGGACACGTACGCGCCCAGGACGGAAAGGCACAGCCCCACGGAAATCAGCACGCCGCCCCACGGGCCGACCACCGCCTCAAGCACCGCGCCCATCGAGTTCTCCGGCAGCGCGGCGAGTTCTTCCTGGCTGAGCACGCCGTACGACAGAGTGGACACCGCCACCAGCAGCGCCAGTACGGACAGGAAGCCGATGATGGTGGCCTTGCCCACGTCGCTGCGCACCCGCGCCTGCTTGGAGTACACCGACGCGCCCTCGATGCCGATGAACACCCACACCGTGTACAGCATGATGCCCTTCAGCTGCTCGCCGAACGGCAGGTTGGAGCCCCAGAAGTCCAGGGTGAAGCGGTCCCAGGAGAAGCCCAGAAATGCCACCAGCACGATGAAGGCGATGATGGGCACGAGTTTGGCCACGGTGGTGACCGCGTTCATCACCGCCGCCTGCCGCAGGCCGCGCGTCAGCCCGAAGAAAATGAGCCAACTCAACGCGGAGACGGACACCGCCAGCACCCACGGATTGGAAAAGGCGGGGAAGTAGTAGCCCAGGGTGTTGAAGAACAAGGTGGCGTATCCCACCTGCGCCATCACCGACCCAAGCCAGTAGCCCATGCCGGAGGTGAAGCCGATGAAGTCGCCCAGCCCCGCGCGAACGTACGAGTACACGCCGGAATCCAGGTGCGGTTTACGCACGGCCAGGATTTGGAAGACGAAGGCGACGGAAAGCATGCCCACGCCAGCAATAGCCCAGCCGATGAGCATGGCGCCCGGGCTGGCCACCGAGCCGATGTTTTGAGGTAGCGCAAAAATACCGGACCCGATTGTGGATCCGATAATGAGTGAGACGAGCGTCCACACAGAGACCGTGCGCTTTGACATGGCGAGTAAGACTACCTCAGCGGGTCCTCAGGCCAAGCATGCTTAGGGTAGCGCCCCCGCATCTCCTTGCGCACCTGCTGGTACGGCCCTTGCCAGAAACTCTCCAGATCGTCGGTGACCGCCAGCGGCCGCCCCGCCGGCGAGAGCAGGTGATACAGCACCTTCACGCCCGAGACCGTCTCCCCCTTCCGGCCGAACATGTGCTGCAGCTTCACGCGCTTCACCGGCCGCCCAGTGTCGTACGCGAACGCTTTCGGTGCCGCCTCGTCCAGCTGGGCCACCTGCTTCCAGTCCAGTTGCCGTAGCATCGCCTGCCGCATGTCGCAACTGCCTATCGACGCCCCTTCGGCCACCTGCCGCACCTCGACCGAATAATCGCCCTGGCTCACATCCGGCCAGCCAAGGGTCTCGTGTAGGAAGTCGAGCCTGTCTTTGAGATGCTGCTCCTCCTTGGACAGCGGGAACGCGGCGAAGTCCAGGTCCGTCAGCGCCTCCGCCGCCTGATCCGGGGTGAGCTTGACCGGGGTGGAGCTGAGCTCGATTGCCCCGATGCTCGCCACCCTGCGCCCTTTGACCTTGCCGTCGATGAGAGCCGCGCGCGTCGTCTCCACCACGCGGTGCGCCGGAAACGCGATTGGCTCTGCCTCGCGGATCACCGCGCCGGACTGGGTGCGCTGCACCTCCGCGGCGGCGATCCACTCCGCGCTCGAGTTGAACTTCGCCCGCGTGCCCGAGGCCAGCAGGTAGTCCTCGCCCACCTTCTTGGCTATCCACTGCGGGAACGCGCTGGCGATTACTTCACCGGGATCCACCGGCCCCTTGTCGGGCACCAGCGTGTGCAACCGGGGAGCCCCGCCTGCGAGCCGGGACACCGTCGGCGCAGCGCCCGCGCCCCACTCCACCAGGGCCGCCCCCAGCCGCGGATCCAGCGGCAGATTCGCCAGTTTTTTGCCGAAGTCGGTGATGGTGCCGTGACGTAATGCCCCCAGAGCCTCAAGATTGGTTTCGGCTTGGGTGAGGTCCTTCGGTTCGTCCAGAAGCGGCAGATCCGGCGAGCCCCACGCTTTCATGGTGAGCAGCGCGCCGGTGAGGTCGGCAGAGAGGATCTCGGGTGTGATGTCCGGCCGCATGTTCGCGAACTCGTCGCGCGAGAACACCCGGACCACTTCGCCCGGGCCCAATCGCCCCGCGCGGCCCGCCCGCTGGTCCGCGCTGGTTTTGGCCTCCGACACCGTGACCAGGCCCGTCATGCCGCGGCTGTCTCTCACGGGCACCCTGGCAAGCCCCGCATCCACCACCTTGCGCACGCCGGGCACCGTGATGGAGGACTCGGCCACCGAGGTGGATACCACTACCCGCGCATCGCCGTTAAGCGCCTTGTCCTGCTCCGCGCTGGTTTGGCGGCCGTGCAGCGGCACCGCGTCGTCGAGGAAGCCGCACACCAGGTCCACCTCACGCGCGCCGGGCACGAACACGAGGGTGCGGCTATCGCCGCCGGCTTGGGCCGCGACGTGACGATAAAACTCCCGGGTGCCCCGAATCCTCTCGGCGTGCGGCGCGTAGGTGATGTCCAGCGGGTGCGTCACCGCCTCCGTGGAAAGGATCTGCGCGCCCATGTGGTCTGCGAACTTCTGCGCGTCCAAGGTCGCGGACATGGCGGCGAGGTAGAGGTCGTCGCGCAGCAGCGCCACCTCCATGCACATCGCAAGGACGAGGTCGGTGTCCAGCTGGCGCTCGTGCACCTCATCGATCACCACCGCGTTCACGCCCTCCAGCCCGGGGTCTCTGAGCAGGCGGTTCAGCAGCACCCCGGGGGTGACGAATTCCACCAACGAGCCGTCCTTGTGCTCCCCGCGGATGCTGTAGCCGACACGGTTGCCGAGCGACGTGCCGTCGAGAAGCGCGAGCCTTTGCGCCGCCGACCGCACCGCCACCCTCCGCGGGGCGGTGACCAACGTTTTCCCCACCTTGTTCGCGATGGCCGGCGGCACCAGCGTGGTTTTGCCCGTGCCGGGCGGCGCCTCGACCACGAGGGGCCCGTGATCCGGAAGCTGGTCGATCACCCGTGAGACAGGGAGGCCGCTGCCGATTTTCGCGAGGTCAAACATGGCCATCCAGGGTAGCGTGTGGGCCATGAGACGCCTCTTCGCAGCGATCGTCCCACCGGCCGATGTTCGCGAACACCTCATCACCGCCCTACGTCCCATCCGCAGTTTCTCCGGCACGGAAGTGCGGTGGCCGGATCCCGACAACTGGCACATCACAGTGGCGTTCTACGGGGCGCAGCCCAACGACGCCGCGGCAGTCACCGACCACCTCGCCCAGGCCACCGCGTTCACCCGGCCCCTTCGCCTGCACCTGCGGGGGGCCGGGTGTTTTGATCGGCGCACCCTCTGGATCGGCGTCGGCGGGGATAAAGCGCCGCTGAAGGATCTGATGGCAGATTGCCAGCTGGATCCGGACGTGCGCCGGCGCCAAAGGGCGCACCTGTCCGTGGCGCGAACAGGGACGCGGACGAGGGACCCTTGGCTTCTCGACGACCACGCCCACGCCCTGGCTGTCTACACCGGACCAGAGTTTGCGGCCGACGAGGTGAAGCTCTTCGAGTCCCACCTGGGCAGGGGCCGAAGCGGTGGGCCGAAGTATGAAGTGGTGGACACGTTCTACCTGCGCTAGGCGCTCTCTTCCTCCGGGTCGGGGAACGGGGCCTCCACCGGTTCCTCGGGGAGCGGTTCCACGTACGGCATTTCGGGGGCGAACCCGAATTTCATACCGTATTCACACTCGAGCTCCTCGATGGCGGCTGTGGCGTGTGCGAGATTCAGATCCTTCTCGAAGGCATCCAGGATCGCGTGGCCCTTGGCGTAGAACTCTGCCGCCCGCGCGCGGTTCTTACGAACGCTAGACATGTTGGACTGCCAGCGCGGGTTGTAGGGCGTGATCTGGTCGTGGAGGAGGCTGTCCTGCGCGGCGACGGCGTAGGAACCGTCGGCGAACAACCAGATCACGTCGCCGGTGTGGGGGTCCGGGATGTAAAACGCGCGGCGATCCGTCTTCATGTTGTGGTGGTGCTGGCACAGGGGGAAGAGGTTGTCCGCCTGCGTGGGGCCGCCGTCCTCGAAGGGGATGCGGTGGTCTAGCTGGCACTGCTCGGCGGGCCGGTTGCATTCCGGGTAGATGCACGTCCGGTGGCGGGCGTGGACGGCGCGGCGCATGGGGTCGTTGGGGGCGTAGCCCCGAAGCATCGTTTCTGCGGCAGCGTCGAGGTCACGCAGGACGGGGAACGTATCGTCCAGCCATTCCTCGAAGGCGGTGGTGGCCACAACGTCCGTCCAGCCGCTGCCGGGGAGGTACACCGGGCCGCCAACCGCGCGGTTTCTCGGGGTGTAGACGTTGAGGACTGGGACGACCTCGATGCCGGCGGCCTCTCCGCACAGTAGTTTGATCGCGGCTTCTGAGTGGCTCACACCGAGCTCGCGTGCGAAGGCGGCGACATTCGCCTGAATCTTCCGCGCGTGCAGCGGGTTGGTCATGAGCTCCACCAGAGCACGGTCTTTGCCGCCGGTGTGGAACTCGTGTACGCCGAACCGGTCCGCGGTGTCCTTCTCACGCTGTTCGCGTTTGCGCTTGTCGTAGGCCCGGTCAGGGTCCATGCGTTTGATTGCGGCGCGGATACGGTCTGTGACTGTCTTGCGCTGGGGCACGGCCTGATCGTGGCGCCGGGGTGTGAAGGTGTCGACTAGAATGTCGTCGATACGCTCGAGCTCTTCTGCGGTGGCATCCGGGCCCAGCTCCTCGATGGAGGTGTAGATCGCGGTCAAGTGCCCAATATCAAGCACGCGGGTGTGCTGTTGAAGGTCGCGTAGACGTGGCAAGTCCTGCAGCGCTGCGTGCCCGAGGATCGCGTTCTTGACAAACCCCTTGTGCCAGCCGGTGGCCAGCTGCAGGTTCGTCACCGTGACGTCGAAGTCCTCCACGTCAAACCCTGGAAACGCGTAATGGCCGAACATGGTCCAATATGTGTCCCGGATCGCCTGGGCACACTCGCTGTCTGGATCGTGTTGCCGCTGGTTGCGGAACAGCTTCGGTTTTGCTGTCGCGGTAGTCACCATTCCCCCTCGTGGTTCGTTAACGTCTACTCTATCGAACGTGATAGCGAATAGCAAGGGGGTGAGCAGAAGAAACTGAATCCAAACCGAAAAGCCGTTCCCCCCACGTGTTCTCCCCAAACGAACTCACCGCACACCATACAAACCGGATCCGACGCGCTACATTGATCACGTGCTGTTCACCGCCGTTCCCCGCCCGCCTGCCCGCATCATTCGTGGGGCCGTGCACTTGCCGGGTTTCCTCAGCGAGGAAGAGCAGCAGAAGCTTGTGCAGCAGGCTCGGCAGCTCGCGCGGGAGGCGGCGGGGACGCCGGTTGCGATGCGGCGCCCCCAGGTTGGCAGGGGGCAGATGGACGCCTGGCTGCTTTCCCTCGGCTGGTTCTGGGCGACCAACCCGTACCGCATGCTCCAAGAAGTGGATGGATACCCCGTGCCGCCTATCCCGGAGAACTTCCAGGGCATCGCCGACGCGGTCATGGAGCAGGCGCGGGCAATTGACCCCTTGGTCGGGCCCACCCCACGCATCGAGACCGCGCTGGTGAACTTCTACCCGCCGGGCGCGGGGATGGGGCTGCACGTAGACGCGGAGGAGACGTCCGAAAACGCCGTGGTCAGCCTCTCCTTCGGGCAGGACACCGTCTTTCGTATTGAGGGGCACGACGTGCTGCTCATGTCCGGCGACGCCGTGGTCTTCGGCGGCCCCGCGAGACGGGCCAGGCACGGCGTGCTGGGGGCGAGGGAGGGCACGTCCGACCTGCTCGACGGCCGGCTCAACATCACGATGCGGCAGATGGACGCGCGATGATTGCGCTGCTCGGAGTGTGGCTGGCGGCGATCGCGAGCCCCGGCCCGGATCTGCTCCAGATCATCCGCGTCGGGTCGAAGGACCGCCGGTCCGGCGTGCTGTGCGCGCTGGGGATCATGCTGGGCAACACCATCTGGATTCTCGCCTCGCTGGCGGGCCTAAGTGCACTGATCCAAGCGTTCCCCCAAATCCTCTCCGCGCTGCAGATTGTCGGCGGGGCCTACCTGCTGTGGATGGGTGTCGGCGCGATCTACAACTCCGGCGCCGAGATCCCCGCCGCCCAGCAGGTGAAGCGCCCCTTCCTCACCGGCTTGGCCACCAACCTCTCGAACCCAAAGGCGATCCTCTTCTTCGGTGCGGTCTTCGCCCAATTCGCGCACCTCGGCTGGATCGCAGCGCCCGTGCTCATCCTCATGGGCATCGCCTGGTTCGTCGGGTTCGCGTTTGCGGTCCGGGCAATGGCTCGGGCTATCAGCAAGTACGGCACGCTTATCGACGTCACCTCCGGCACCATTTTCATCGCGTTAGCAGCCTGGATGCTGTGGGAGGGCCTACACTTCGGTGCATGAGCGAGCAGAAGGTAGCGGTGGTCACGGGCGGGTCGGCAGGCATCGGGGAGGCGACCTGCAGGGCGCTGGCCAAAGACGGCTGGAAGGTCGTCGTGGCCGCGCGGCGTTACGAGCGGTGCCGGCAGATCGCGGAGGAAATCGGGGGCGTGGCGGTGGCGCTCGATGTGGGCGACCAGAAAAGCGTCGACAAGCTTGCGCAGCTTGAGCGCGTGGACCTGCTGGTCAACAACGCGGGCGGGGCGAAAGAGCTGGATTACCTGCGGGATGCGGACGATGCAGACTGGCAATGGATGTTCGAGACCAACGTGATGGGCACGATGCGTGTCACCCGCGCGCTCTACCCGCAGCTCAAGGCCACAAAAGGCCTGGTGGTGAACATCGGCTCGGTGGCCGGGACGGACGCGTACAAGGGCGGCTCCGGCTACAACGCGGCCAAGTTCGGCCTGCGCGGTATGACCAGGGCACTGCGGCGTGAGGAGGCCGAGAACGGCATCCGGGTCTGCGAGATCGACCCGGGCAGGGTGAAGACTGATTTTTCCCTAAACAGGTTCAACGGCGACGAGGAGCGGGCGGCGCAGGTCTACGAGGGCAAACACAACCTGACCGCGGAAGACATCGCGGAGGCGGTGCGCTGGGTGGCCAGCCTGCCCGCGCACGTGAACGTGGACACGATGAGCATCATGCCGGTGGACCAGGCGGAACGATAGACTAACCGGCATGCATATCGACGTGCCCATTTCGGGCGAGACGATCAAACTCGGCCAATTTCTCAAACTGGCCAACCTCGTCGAATCCGGCGGCCACGCCAAGGAAGCCATCCTCGCCGGCGAGGTCACCGTGAATAACCAGGTGGTCACCTCTCGCGGGCATTCGCTTATCGACGGCGATACCGTCGGCCTCGACGCCGATTCCGCTACCGTGATCGCGGGCGACGATAACGACGATGACTACTTCGACGAGCGCACCGCCGACGACGACTTCGACCCGGAGAAGTGGAGGAACATGTAATGCCGGCTTTCGAGGGCAAGGAAGGCATGCCGTTCTGGCAGGACCTGGTCACCTGGAACCTGCTGAAGTCCACCCACTTCTACTCCGAGCTGCTCGGCTGGGAGATCGTGGACGGCACGGCCAGAAAAGACGGTCTGCCGGTGGCGGGGCTCGTTCCGGCGCAGATGGACATGTGGGTCACCTCCTTCATCGGCAACCCTGACGACGTGGAGAAGCTCGGCGGCAAAGTGCTCAGCTCCGACGAGACGGTGACCCTGTGCCAGGACCCCGCAGGCGGCCTGTTCGGGTTGAAGGACCCGGAGGAGCGCTTCGTCGCCGCAGGTGAGCCGGGTGTGCCGGTGTGGTACGAGTACTCCGCGCCGAACGTGGAGGCCATCGACTTCTACGGCGAGCTCTTCGATTGGGAGATCCGCGAGGAGGACGGCTACTACATCGCGTTCGAGGACGGCGCGCCGTTTTTAGGCATGTTCGTGGGTGAGCACGCCCAGTGGTTCAGCTACTTCGGCGTGCGCGACGTCGCCGCTGCCTGCAGCCAGGTGGAGAACCTAGGCGGCGGCGTGGAGTTCGGCCCCGAGAACGGCACCGCGGGCGTGCACGACCCGAACGGCGCGCAGTTCTTCCTGTCGGAGGTGGATGAACCCGTCTTCGACGACATCGACGAAGCGGAATCGGTGCTGTGATGAAGCGTGTGGCGGCGCTGGCGACGTCGCTAAGCGTGCTGCTCGCCCCCCAAGCCCACGCGTACCACGTGGACCCCGGTTACGCGCGGGAGCGCACCGCGCTCGCGGTGGTGCACCCGGACGGGCGCGTCAGCATCTCACCGGAGGGGGAGGAGCCGCGCCCGGCGCTGTCCCTGGCCAAGCTCTACCTGGGCTACTGGGTGCTGTACAACGGCACCGCCGAAGAGCAGGCGAAGGTGCAGGAAATGGTGGAGACCTCCGACGACGCGATCGCCGCCTCGCTTGATCGGGCGCACCCCAAGGCAATCGACGAGATAGCCAAGGACTTCGAGTTGGAGCAAACGCGCCGGGGCAGCTCTTGGGGCAAGACTGAAACCTCCGCGCGCGACCTAGCCACGTTCGTGAACGCGATCCTCTGGGACCCGGTTGCAAAACCCCTGCTCGCTGGCATGGAGCACCAGGCCGAGGTGGCCAAGGACGGCTTCGTCCAGGGCTTCGGCACCGCCCGCCTCCAACGGGTCACAGGCTCCAAGATGGGGTGGTCCGACAACAGGAAGAGCGCCACCGGCAGCGTCTCCTACGGCGAGATCGGCGAGGAGACCTGGACGGTTGCGGCGCTGACGTACGGCACCGCCTACGAGAACACGGTGGACGCCCACATGGGCATCAACCAGGTGGAAGAGTCCCAGCAAGCGCGTTCGCTGCATCCCGCACTCGGCGACGGATTTCTGCCGGGGTGGAAATAAACCCGTCCGCGTAATACTCGGTGCCCGCAAGGCCCGAGCCGGCGCGGACCTGCACGACACCGTCAACCTCCGGCTGGGTGCTGGGGAAGGTGACGATGTAGCTGGCGGCGTCGGGCAGCTTCGCGTCGCCGAGGGCCCACACCGTCTGCGCGCCGGTTGCGTCGACGGCCGCCTGCGCGTCACCGGGATTGTCCACGTCCACAATCGTGGTGCCGGAGAGCTCCGCCGCCGCTGCCACGTCGGGGCGCCACAGCATGTCTTTCGCATTGGCGGGGCCGTCCCAGACGGAAACCGCCCACGCGCCGGTGGGCGCTGACGGCCGGAAGACCACGCCGAGCTCGTGCGGCTCGGTGGTCACGCCGCCAGCCCACTTCGTCGCCGGAAGCGCGTGGTCCACGGCGGTGCCCAGCATGAGCATCGCGGCGTGGGTGATGCGGTCCGGCAACAGCGCGAGGTAGGCCGGCCCATCCTCGTACGTGGCGTGGATGTAGGACGCCAGCTGCTCTAACTGCAGCTCCGGCGGCATTTCCCGCTTGACCCCGCCGACATTGAAGTTCGGGTCGCCCTGCTCGTTGATGTGCTCTACCAAATTGTCACCCGGTCCTCGGGCGCGATCCACATGTTGGAGCCTTCCTCCACCTCGAACGCCTCGTAGAACTCGTCGACGTTGGCGGCGATGACGTTGCAGCGGAACTCGTTGGGGGAGTGCGGATCGATGGCCAGAAGTTGCGCCGCCATCTCCGGGCGCGCCTTGGAGCGCCACACACGCGCCCACGCGAGGAACAGGCGCTGGAAGCCGGTGTACTCCCCGTCGAGGTCGCCGAACTGCTTGGGCTGCTCGTCCTCTAGCTCGTGGTCGGCCAGGTACTTCGTGTACGCCACCACGGCGATACCCAACCCGCCGAGGTCGCCGATGTTCTCCCCGAGGGTGAACTCGCCGTTGACGCCCTTGGTCTTCGTGCCTTCGAGCACGTTCGGCACCAAGCCGTCGAACTGCCCCACCAGCTTCGCGGTCAGTTCCTCGAAGTTGCTCCGGTCCTCGTCGGTCCACCAGGAGTGCAGGTTGCCCAGGCCGTCGTAGCGCGAGCCTTGGTCGTCGAAGCCGTGGCCGATCTCGTGGCCAATGACCGCGCCGATCGCACCGAAGTTCTCGGCGGCGTCGGCCTCAGGGTCGAAGAACGGCGGCTGCAGGATCGCGGCCGGGAACGTGATGTCGTTGACCACGGGGTTGTAAAACGCGTTGACGGTCTGCGGGGAAGACACCCACTCGCCGCGGTCCGAGGGCTGCCCGATCTTGGACAGCTGGTAGTCGTGCTCGAACGCCGAGCCGACCCGCACGTTGTCCACCAGATCAGGGCCGAACTTTAGGCCGTCGTAGCTGCGCCACTTCTCCGGGTAGCCAATCTTCGCGTTGAACTGGGAGAGCTTCTCCAGCGCGCGCTGTTTGGTTGGCTCGCTCATCCACGCCAGCTGCTGGATCCTGCTGCGGTAGGCGGCAATGAGGTAGTCCACCAGCTCCAGCATCTTCTCCTTCGACGACGGCGGGAAGTGCTTCTCCACGTAGCTTCGCCCGATATCTTCGCCCACCAGGGATTCAGCGAGCCCAACGCCGCGCTTCCAGCGGTCCCGCTGCTCGGTAGCGCCGCTCAGTTTCTTCCCGTAGAACTCGAAGTTCGCCTTGCCGATCTCTTCGGGCAGCACACCGGCGCGCGAGCGCAGAATGTTCCACGCGGCCCACAGCTGCCAGTCCGCCAGCGTTTCCCGGCGCAGCATCGCGTCCAAGTCGGCCGTGTAGGAGGGCATCATGTCGATGACGCGGCCGTCGGGGATGCCGGAGGCGCTCAAGAGCACGCGAACCAGCGGCGGCATCTCTTCAAGCGTGGTCGGGTTGTAGGTGGCCACCGCGTCGCGTGCCTTGACCACGTCCCAGTGGCTCGCGGCCAAATGCGTCTCCAGGTTGACGATGCGCTCCGCGGCGATCGCCGGCGTCAAGCCGAGCAGGTACTTCGGCTCGAGGAAACCGAGCATGGTGGCGACGTGCTCTTTATACGCGGCGAGGGTGTCCGCGTGGTCCTCGTCGCGGTAGTAGGCCTCGTCCGGCAAGCCCAGGCCCGACTGGATGAGGTAGGGCACCGAGTCCTCGCCCTGCGAGTCCTTCTCCACCCAGTACGTGACCGGGCCGCCGATGCCCACGCGCTCGAGCTCGCCAAGGCCGCGGACAAAGCCCTCGACATCGGCGACCTCGATCTTGGCCAGGTCGTCGTTCACCGCGTCGATGCCCGCGGCGTTGACCCGGTCAACATCCATGAAGGATTGGAAGAGGGCGCCGCCCAGGCCCGCCCCGTCCTCGAGGATCGCCCGCACGTCGGCTTCGGACTTATCGCGCAGGGCGTAAAACGCGCCGTCGATGCCGCGGTCAGCGGGGATCTCGTGGGTGGCCGCCCATTCGCCGTTTACCAGTTCAAAGAGGTCATGCATGCCCCAATGCTACATCTGACCCCGTCACTCGTTCGGGTCACGGATCTTCATCGGACCCGGGGTGTACAGGCCCCACCGTGTGGTCTCGGCGAGATCTACCTGCGCGAGCGCCGGGGTGTCGCCGGCGGAGTTGGTGCGCGGGGTGTACTTGGCGATGGAACCCCAGTCCCGCTGCCAGTCGTCCCTGAGGTAACCGGGGATCTCGTAGGACGTGTTCACCGCCTCCGCCGGGGCGAGCGCGCCGCCGCCGAGGAAGTCCATGAAGCCGGACAGCTGCGCCTTGCCCGGGGCGTCCGGCATGATGCGGAACTCCGGGATCTCGTTCACGCCCGCGTAGTGGAAGAAGGGGCGCTGGCACGGGTACTGGAAGGCCACGGTCCAGTCCAACAGGCCCGGGGTGTCTTCGTCGAACACGTCGCCGAGCTCAACCAGCTTCGGGTTGCGCAGCGGGGTCACGGCCATCCAGTCGCTCTCCGCCAGCGAGGTGTCTTCGGCCACCAAACGCACGACATCGGCCTCGTCCGGGATCTGGTCGAGCGGGTAACGCAGGTTGCGCCACTCCGGCGACGGGCCCTGGTCCAGCATCTCCACGGCGCCGAGCTCCTCCACGCCGCCGGAGGTGGTGCGCCCGTACTGCAGCTCGAGTGTGGTGCCCTCCTGCTCAATGCCGTTGATGTCGTGGTGGGCGATGCGCCCGGCCACGGACGCGACAAGCAGCGGGCGGTCTTCAGATTCCTCCGGCAGCTCGGACCAGGCGGTCTCGAGGTTGGCGGATTGCGTGGGCTCGTCCTCGAAGGTGCCCAGCACCGGCACGCGGTTGTAGTCCAGCCCGAACGGCAGGCGCACGGTTGAACCGTTCACGCCGCGGAGGGACTTCGAACGGTTGCCCTGCGTGTTCACGCGGGAGGTGGACTGCGCCTCGTCCGAACCCGGGTCCACGTCCTCGGTGTCGTCGTCCTGCACCTGCTGGTTCGCCCCGTCAGAGGTGTCGGCGTTGTCGGAGGCAATGAAGGCCGGCACGCCGTCCGGGGTGAACCCGGAGTTCTCCCCGGAATCCAGGGACTTGCCCAGAGGGATCCCGTCGATGGGCGTGAGGAAGGAATCGTTCGTGTCGTCCTCCAGCAGCACGTCGCCGCCTTGGGCGCACGTGTCTCCAGCGAACGTCTTCACGTTGCCCATGCCCACCGAGTAGGCGGGGGCCTGGGAGACGAAGGACTTCACAAACGTCAGGCACGACAAGGCCACGATGAGGGCGGCCGCGACGGCGATCGGTGCGGACATGACGCCGGCCCACCGTGAGGCGTCGACAGGCTTGGGCCCTCTCATGGACTGCACCACGCCCACCAGGAATACCGCCAGCGCTAGCACCAGCACCACCGTGTTGGCCTCGACAGCCTTGAACTGCGGCGTGCGATCCCACCAGGGCACGGCGTAGGAGGCGACGTACCACCAGCCGTTCCAGCCCGCCAGGGTGAGCGCAAGCAGGAAGAGCACTGCCGCCGTGGCGAAGGAGCGGTTGCGGTTGGACTGCAGCGCGACGCGGGACAGCACCACCGAGCCGTATGCCGCGATCGCCGCGCCCAGGCCGGCGTAGATGCCGAAGTGGTGCGTCCATTTCGTCGGCGTGAACATGAGGAAGAACGTGGACAGGCCGATGATCAGCATCATCCGCTTCGCCGTCGGGGTCTTTTCCCCTCCGCGGGCGAACCACCACAGGATCAAGCCGACGCTCAAGGCGAGCACGAACATGGGGAAGCGGCGCGTCAGGGAGCCGTCCACGGTCTGCTCGAACAAGACCGAGTAGCGGCTCCACTCCTCGAACCAGCGCATGGCCGGGCCTACCTCGGAGCGGACAGCGGTGGCCTCCAGCACCGTGGCTAGGGTCTGGTCCTTGAACACCGGCACCATCACGGCCATGCCCGCGCCCAAAAACGGGGCGATGTGGGCGCGCTTCGCCTGGCGGCGTCTGATGGTCCGCAGCACCCATGGCAGGGCAATCAGGAACACGCCCACCGCCGCCAGGCCGGTCGGGCCGCAGGCCAGGGTGAGGGCGGCTGCAATGGTGCCCCACGCCGCCGGGGTGAGGCGGTCGGTCTCCATGGCGCGCTCGAACAGCGCCCAGGTGAGCATGAGGCCGAAGGCGATGATCGGCTCCGGGCGCGTGCCGTTGTTGTACGGCAACCAGAACGCCAGGAACACCAGCGCCGCGGTCCAGTGCGCCATCCGGCGGTCCGCGACCGCGGCGCCCAGCCGGGGCAGGATCTCGCGGGAGAGCAGCCACCACGTGCCGAGCGCGGCGAACAAGGCGGGCAGACGCATCCACATGGACGCGGTGCTCACCTGCGACAACACCGCCAGCAGGTCGTAGAACGGGGAGCCGAACGGCGCCTCCGGCACGCCGTACCAGCGGTAGTAGTTGGCCATGTAGTCCGTGTTCGCCGCCACGCGCGCCATGGTGAGCAGGAAGCCGTCGTCGGAGGTATTGGCGCCGAAGACGTGCCAGAAGCCGAGGACGGCGACCACCACGGCGTCGAGAGGCTTGAACCCCTGGCGGCGGCGACGCGGGGCAGGGCCGTCGAGCTTGCGCAACGCCCACAACGCAACGAGGGCGAAGATGAGGCCGAAGACCATGGCCAGCGTCTTCAGCAGGGTCGGCTGCGAGGTGAAGCGGGAGTTGATCTCCACGTGGGCGGACAGGCCAGCGTCCATAAGCTGCGACGAGTCCTTGAGCTCGGTGTAGATGCCGGTGAGTTGCGGGCGGTAGTCCTCGTCGCGCTCCTCGGCGTAGTCCGTGCCTGGGATCTCCACGGTCGTGCCCTCGTGGGTGAGGGTCGCCACGAGCTGCGCGTCGCCGGGAAGCTTCGAGACCTCATCCGCAGTGAGCTGAAGCAGCACGTCGTTGAGCGAGCTGACCACCAGCCCGCCCTCGGGGGAGGTGACGAAGAAGCCGCGGTCGCTGGCCTTGGGCGAGCCCTCCGGCAGGGTGCCCAGGACCATGGTTTGGTCGTCGCGGAGCTCGTCGAGAGCCTGGACCGGCACTGTGACGTCGAGCTCCTGCGGCGCGAGCGAGATCAACGGCGCGTTGATGGAACCCACGGTGCCGTTCTGCGGCCACGACACGCTCGATTCTGTCTGCTTCACCGGCAAGAACGGGGTGAGCAGCAACAGGACAAACGCGATCAGGCCTGCGACGGCCGCGGTGGTCTGGACTTTTTTCACAGCGGACACCTTACTTCCTCACCGCGACGGCAAACGGGCCGATCTGTTTGACGTCCCAGTCCTGTTCAAAAGCCTCTGGGTTGTAGTACAGGCCCTCGTAGCGCACGTTCGGCTGGCTGGGGTAGATGTCGTGCGCGATGTGGGTCTTGTAGCCGTTTTCGCCGTTGTCGCGGAAGATAAAGGCGGCCGGCGGCTCCCACGGCGAGTTGTCCACCGCCTCGGTGAAGTGCTCCGGGTCCTCGTAGGAGATCTCCGCCCAGCGCTTCAACTCGTCGTTGCGTTGCTCGAATTCGCCCAGCGGGTTGGCGTAGTGGCTGGTAAAAGCGTTGAAGCCGAAGAAGGGGTGGTACGCCATGAAGTTGATCTCGTCGGTGTAGACCACCGCCTCGTTCACCTTGTAGCCGTGGTCTTCGATGTAGGCGGCAATCTCGTTGTAGTAGCGCCCTGCGTCGGCCGGGAAGCGGTCGGCCCGCTCGCCGTTGCCGTCGGTGTCCGCGTAGGCCTGGTCGATGTAGTCCTCGTTCTCCACCGGGATGTGCTGCACCATTTGCAGCGCGCCCACCGCCACAACGGCAGCCACGGCCGCGGTGTACTTGGGCACCCCGAACCTCGCGATGGCGAGCACGCCGAGGGTGACAAACAGCTCCACGATCAGTACTTCCAGGCGGAAACCCAGCAGCGAGGTGCCCACCAGAGTGATCGCCATCGAGGCAAGCGCCCACAGGTAGCACACGCCTATCGACGCCCCAAGGGCCCCCACCACCGGGTCCTTGAACCGGTACACCAGGTACACCAGGCCGATCATGGACAACAGCCCCACCAGGGAGAAGGAGAGGAACGGCAGGGGGAAGTACGTGCCTTCGATGGGCAAGAAGTGGTTCGCGGTGGACTCGCGCTGCTCGTCGCCCGTGAGCACGCGCCAGATGTACGGGCCCCAGGAAATCGCGGCGATGGCGAGCGACGCCACGCCGGCCACCACCAGGTGGAGCAGGGGCTTCAGGCTGCGGGAGGCAAACGCCAGCACGACCGCGATCACCACAGTGGTCAGCGCCGCAATCGCCGTGAACAAGGTGTAGAAGCTGGCGGAAATGCCCAGGTAGACGGCGAGCGCTGTGGTGGATGCCCACGAGCCGCGCGCCGCGCGGTACGCCATGATTGCCGCCGCGGGCACAAACATAGCCACCACTGCCGCGTACGGTTCCTCCGGCACCTCCGTGAGCACCACCGCGGTGGTGACCGTGGCGATGGCCAAGGCCGTGGGCAGCGAGCCGGTGAGCCTGCGCCACACCGGGGTCAGCATGGCCGCCGCCGCAGCGAGCGAGGCGATAGCGAACGGCTGGTATACCTCCCAGCCCTGCATGCCCAGCACGTTGGCTAGCCGACCGCCCAGCCAGAACCACCCCATGGGGTAAAAGGTGGGCAGGTCCTTGTAGGCCATGTCGGCGTGGCCGAGGTTCTCCGTCATGCGGGAGAGGAACTGTGTGCGGAAGCCCTGGTCCACCTGGATGCCGTCCAAGTACAGCTTGGTCGCCGCGAGCGGGATGCCGACGGACGACACCACCAGCCCCGCCGGCACCAGCGACATCACGGCCGCGGAGATCCAGTGGCGCTTCCCCCGCGCCCACAGGAAGGCCAGCACGGCGCCGATGCCGATGAGCACGAAGGACGCCGCGGTGGCGAGCGACCGTGTCACCATCGACGTGTTAAACGCCGGTAGCGCGATCCGGTGCAGCACGAACCAGGCCGCAAGCGCCAGCACGCCCCCAGCAAGCCCGGCCGCGACGGTCCGAGCAGCAGTGTGTCCGGCCGACAGCTCGTCGGAGTGGTAAGCGGTAGTCATGCGTAACAGTCTCGCATACCACCCCGACACCCAGACCATGCCGCGTTTCGGCGGAATGAAAACGGCCCGTGGAAAGTGAATACACCACAGGCCGCGGGAGGGATGTGTTCACACCCGAGTGAACACATCCGCGCTTAGAAGTTCAGCTTGCTCATGATCGGCGCCGGGATGGCCTTGAGCACCAGGGAAATTGGGCCGAACAGCTTGTGCACGAACACGGACGGCTTGCCGGCCAGCGCCGCGTTGACGGCAGCCTCGGCGACGTCCTCCTTGTTTACGGTGAGCGGGGCCTCGTCCAGGCCGTCCGTCATCTTGGTGCGCACCTGGCCGGGGCGCACGACGGTGACCTGCACGCCGTCATCCTTCAGAGCCTCGCCGAGCTGCAGGTAGAACCCGTCGATGCCCGCCTTCGAGGCGCCGTAGACGAAGTTGGAGCGGCGCACACGCTGGCCCGCCACAGACGACAGGGCAATGATCGTGCCGTGGCCCTGCCGCTTCATGTGCTGGCCCAGCAGCACGCCCACGGACATGGGCGCGGTGAAGTTGGTCTGCGCGGATGCCACGGCTGCGGCCTGGTCCTGCCAGAGCTGCTCCTGGTCCCCCAGGGTGCCGAAGGCCACCACGGCAACGTCCACGTCGCCAGCGTCAAACGCGGCGTCGAGCACGGCCGGGTGGGAGGTGAAGTCCACAGCGTCGAAGTTGACGAGGCGGACGTGGCCTGCGCCGGCGCGCTGGACTTCGGCGATAGCGCCGTCGATACGCGGGCTGTCCTGGCGCGCGCACAGGGTGACGGTGGGGTTGCCGCCGCGGGAAGCGAGCTCGGCGACGATGGCGAGGCCGATCTCGCTGGTGCCGCCGAGGAGCAGGATGTGCTGGGCTTGGCCTACTGCATTCAACATTTCGTTTTCCTCTCTTTTTCTGAACTAGCTGAGCCTGCGAAGCTAGTTCAGCTCCAACCGGCGGGACATGTCGGACGCGAACACACCGGTCGGGTCGATGGAGCGGCGGGTCTCCAGCCAGTTGGGAAGCTCGGGGTACATGGCGTGGAACTTCTCTGCGGAGGTGCGCGACTCCTTGGCCAGGTAGAGGCGGCCGCCGAACTGCATCACCTGGTCGTCCAGGCGGTCCAGGAACTCGTTCAGGCCCGGGCGGATGGGGAAGTCCACGCACACGTTCCAGCCCTTCATGGGGTAGGACAGCGGCGCCCGGTTGCCTTCGCCGAACAGCTTGAACACGTTCAGCGCGGTGTAGTGGCCGGAAGCTTGGATGTCGTAGATGATGTCCTTGAACGGCTCGACGGCGTCGGTTGGCACCACGAACTGGTACTGCAGGAAGCCGGCCTTGCCGTAGCCGCGGTTCCACTCGCCGATAAGGTCCAGCGGTTGGTAGAACTGCGTCAGGTTTTTCACGTCGTTCCTGGACGGCTTGCCCATCAGGTAGTACGCCTCGCCGATGGCCATGAGCGAGAGCTTGTTCATGGTCCAGGACGGGAAGATGTCCGGCACCGTCATCAGCTGCGGGGCGTTGAACTTCAGTGGGTCCTTGGCCAGCTTCGGCGCGAACTCCTTGAGTTGGTCCAGGGTGGCCAGCGAACCGCGGGAGATGGTGGAGCGGCCGGTCTTCGGGGGGCCGGAAATGGCATCGAACCAGGCGGAAGAATAGGTGTAGTTCACTTCCGAGCCGTCGGAGTGCAGGGCGATCGTCTCGTCGAGCGTGTCCGTGCGGTCGGTATCCGCGATGAAGTAGGCGGTCTCCGTCTTCGTCATCTGGATGCGGGCGCGCAGGATGATGCCGGTCAGGCCCATGCCGCCGACGGTGGCCCAGAACAGCTCGGCGTTCTCGCCGTTCGGCTCCAGGTGCAGCACTCGACCGTCCGCCACCAACAGCTCCATGGACAGCACGTGGTCGCCGAACGAGCCTGCGGAGTGGTGGTTCTTCCCGTGGATGTCCGGGCCGATGGCGCCGCCGATGGTCACCTGCCGGGTACCCGGCAGGACCGGAACCCACAGACCGAAGGGCAGCGCCGCCTTCATCAGCTGATCCAGCGTCACGCCGGCGTCCACGTCCACGATGCCGGTGTCCGGGTCGATGGAGTGGATGCGGTTGAGCGGCGTCATATCGACGACCAAACCGCCGCCGTTTTGGGCGGGGTCGCCATAGGAGCGTCCCATGCCGCGCGCGATCACGCCGCGGCGCTTGTGCTCCGGAAGCTCGGAGTTCTCGTCGGCCACCTGCTTGACTGCCTGGGCGATGGTGTCCACGTCGGCGGTGGACAGGACCTGCGCAGTTGAGGGGGCTGTGCGGCCCCAGCCGTAGAGGGATCGGGTTGTCAGTTCCATGGCCCTAACCCTACGCGGGAATTACAGGTCCATGATGCTACGAATCTCCGCGGGAAGCTCTTCTTGGCTGGAAATCACAGGTTTGCCGGCTTCCTTGTGCTCGCGCAGGATCTCGTAGATCCTCGTCCTGCCTTTGGAGTCCACGAAGGGCATCTCCTCCGCCATCAGGCGGACCATGAAGTCGGACAACGGAGCGTCGGTACGCTGCGCGGCCTCGTGGATCGCGTCCGGGTCGTCGCCTTTGTAATGCTTCCTCATGGCGGATAAGCCTATATTGGGCGCCATGTCCAGCACCCTCTACCGCTCAAGCCACCTGGCGCCGGTGATCCGCCTTGCGCGCCGCCGCGCGGGTGCGACGCTGCTCGTGCGCGTCGGGCTTGTGTCGGACGAGGCGGTCTACCGCTGGGTGGGCATCGAAGAAACCACCTCCATCGCCGAGTGCTGCCACGTCGTCGGCGAGGTCTTCGGCACCACGGGTATCGGTGCGGACGCGCCGCAGGAGCTCAAGCTTCACGACGTCCTCCGGTCGCCCGGCCAATCCACCCATTTCTCCCGCGGCCTTTGGTCCTTTGAAATGCAGCTGGCAGATATTTACCCGCGCGACGAATCCACCGCGCCGTCCGTGTGCGTGGCCGGTTCCGGCGCGTTCGGCGGCGTCCCCTTCGACATCGCGCAGGTGAACGCAAGGCTGATCGGCGAGGTTACCGGGGTGGGGTGCCTGCGCGCCGAGGTGCGCGACTTCATGGCGCGCGCCAAAGGCCACGACTTTGCGCCGCTGTTGCAGGCGTTGGACGTGGGTGCGGGGCCGCGGTTGGCCTCGTTGCCAGTCGAAGACGACCCGGTGGCCCGGGACGCGTTTTGGTCCATCGTGTTCGCGCTGACCTGCTGCGCGGGCGAAGAAACGGCGCAGATTGCCCAGAGTATCTTCTCTTCGCTGGGGCACGAGGAATCGTACGGCGAGATGCGCTCCCGTTGCGCCGAGTCCCTCGCCCGACTCGATGCCGTCGCCGGCGAGAGGAGCCAAGCCGCGATGTTGGAAATCTACCGCCAGCTCATGCGCGGGTAGGGTAATCGCCCGTGGCTTCGACTTCTACCCTGAAACGGCAGCTTGTGCCCTTCCTGCTCATCGGTGTGGGTTGCGCCGTGATCGACTTTGGCATCACCTACACCCTTAACGAGCCGTTGGGGTGGCAGCGCGACTTTGCCAAGGCCGTGGGCTGGGTATTCGGCACCGCCGCCGCGTACGTGCTCAACTCCAGGTTCTCCTTCAACGCCAAGATCAACGCGAAGAAGGCCAGCGCCGTGTTCGTGCTTTACGCGGTGACCTTCGCGGTCCAGTTGGTGCTGTGGCGGGTGACGGATGCACCTTTGGCGTCGCTAGGCCTGGTGAACCCGTGGAAAGACGCCGTCTCCTTCGTCATCGCACAGGGCGTGGCCACCGTGACCAACTTCGAGCTGCAGCGGCACCTAATTTTCAAGGAGGCTAAGGCCGCCGAAAATCCTCTCGCGCCCCCCGCCTGAGCAGCTTCAGCCAATCGACGAAGCCCTTCGGATCCTTGCGTTCCACAAGGAAGAACCAGCCGAAGCGGACCACTTCCTGCAGCTGCATTGTCTTCATACCGCGCTGGTTAATGATGTAGCCGCGATTGCGGTAGGTGAAGTAGCGCTTGGTCGGGTTGTCCGGCCACTGCGCGTGGGCGCGCCCGCCCATGATGGGGTGGAACTCGCCGGAGCCGTCCGGGTGCAGGTAGAAGGTGGTCAGCGCCGTGCCGTACGGGAGGCCGGATTGGGCGAGCCTGCGGTGGTACTCCACCTCGTCGCCGCGGATGAACAGGCGGTAGTCCGGTACGCCGATGCGTTCCATCGCCTTCGCGGAGATCAGGGCGCCGTTGAACAAGCTTGCGTATTGGGGGAGGAAGTCGCCCTCTAGCTCGTCAACGTGCCTGTGCCACGTGGTGCCCTGCCTCAACGGAAAGGCCAGCTTCTCGGGGTCGTCGATGTTGGCCACCACGGGGGACACCTCCGCCAGCTGGTGCTTTTGGGCGGTTCGGTACAGCTCCTCCAAGACGCCGTGGTCCTTCGGGCGGCCGTCGTCGTCCGCGCACCAAATGGCGTCGGCACCCAGGGCGAGCGCGTGGAGGAACCCGTACGCGAACCCGCCCGCGCCGCCGAGGTTGGTTTTCGAAGGCAAATAGACCGCGCGCTCGGCCGCGAGGTCGTCGAGAAGCTGCCGCACCTCGTCCTGCGCCCCGTTGTCCACCACGATCACCCAATCCACCGGGTGCGTCTGGTTCACCACCTGCTCCAGCGAGTGTTTGAGCAGCTCAACACGACGGTGGGTGACAATCACGGCGGCGGTCGTGCCGCGGGGATCAAGCGCAGTCATGGCCTTTATTGTGCCCGAGGGATCCAAACGCGCTTGGCTTGCGTCTAAGTGGGCATGGATGTGGAGTTTGAGGCGGTGCTCACGCACGCGAGCCAGCGCGTTGCGGGGACGGAGTACAAGAGGATCAGCGGGAAGCGCTACCTGGCGGTGAACCATTGTCGGGAGCAGTGGCAGGTGGAGCTGGGGGCCAAACACCACCCGCGCGGGGTGCCCTACTGGGCCCCGGCGGCGGCGCGCGCGGTTGCCCACGCGGTGGAGCGGCCCGGCGCCGTGGTCGGCGGGTTTTCGGCGCTGGCGTTGTACGGGCTGCGGTTTTTGGTGGAGGGGGCGGACACGCTGTTGTTCTGCGCTACGTCCAAAAACCAGCCGGGCGGGGCATGCTCCCCGGCACTGCGACGCCCGAGTGCGAGGCCGGGTGAGGTGTGGAAAGTCAGGCACCGGGGCGTCACGATTCGGGCCGCGGCCCCCGCCGACGCGGTGGTGCAGGCGCTGAAGGAGATCACGCGTGGCGGGCACAGATGGGCGACGGTAGGGGTTGCCGGCTTGACCAAGGAGGAGGTCATGGCGATCCAGCTCGTTGACTGCGCGCGCAGGTTCCTCGGCGTGCAGCCCTCCCAGATCCGGGCGGCGGCCGCGCAGAAGATCAACGCCGAGTGGCTGGAAGGGGTGCTGGCCCGCAGCAGCTGTCTCGCGGACTCGCCCAAGGAAACTGAGATGCGCCTGCTGGTTCGGGCGCTGACGGCCGAGTACGGGTGCACTGCGCAGGAACAGGTGCCGTTTATCGTCGACGGGGTGATTGTCACCGTCTTTGACCTGTCAATTCCGGAGATCAAAGTCGCAGTGATGTATGACGGTGCCCATCACGGGGAGCGGAAGCAGAGGAACAAGGACTCCTCCATCACGTTGAAAATGATCCGCGGCGATTGGACGCCTGCACGGTGCGCCTCGGAGACCATGTTTGAGTGCCTGGAGCTCATTGAGGACCTGCTCCGGAAAAGAATTCACTCCGGCAAACCGGTTGGGTGAACACATTTGGGTGAACAAATTCCCGACCTGGGGGTAGTGAACAAATCACCGGCGATTTCGGAGGTTTGTTCACTAGCCGGTGAACTAATTTGGAGGGGCCTACTGCTTGCCGACGCCAGCTTCGCCCTCCCCGTGGAAGCGCTCCACCAGCTCCGCGACGTACTCGCCGGTCTCCGGCCCCTCGTACGCGCCCACCACGTCGGCGACGAGGCCGGCCTCCCTGATCTCGCCCTTGTCCACCCAGAGGGCGGTGGTGCACAGCTGGGCCAGGAAATCGTTGGAGTGGGAGGCGAACACCAGGATGCCGGACTTCTCCACCATCTCGGCCAGCTTCACCCGGGCCTTCGCCATGAAGGCGGCGTCGACGGCGCCGATGCCCTCGTCCAATAAGAGAATCTCCGGCTCGATGGAGGTGACCACGCCCAGGGCCAATCTGACCCGCATGCCGGTGGAATAGGTGCGAAGCGGCATGGCGAGGTAGTCGCCCAGCTCGGAGAACTCGGCGATCTCGTCCATCTTCGCCTTCATCTGTTTGCGCGTCTGGCCCAGGAACAGACCGCGGATGATGATGTTCTCGTAGCCGGAGATCTCCGGGTCCATGCCCACGCCCAGGTCGAAGACGGGTGCCACGCGGCCGCGCACGTCGGCCACGCCGCGGGTGGGCTCGTAGATCCCGGACAAGAGCCGCAGCAGCGTGGACTTGCCGGCGCCGTTGTGCCCGACAAGGCCGACGCGGTCGCCCTCGCGCAGGTGCAGGTTGATGTCGCGCAGCGCTTCCACCACCACGGTGTCCGAGTCGTTTTTGCCGATCGTGCCGCCGGCCGACGACATCACGGCCTTCTTCAGGGAGCGGGATTTCGCGTCGAAGATGGGGAAGTCCACGCAGGCGTTGTAGGTGTCGATGGAAACCAAGTCCGAACCCTCCTAAACCCAGTACGGCACACGGAAGCGCCAGCGCTTCATGGCGAGCAAAGTGATCAGGACACCGGCCACCGTGCACGCGATGACGATGCCCCAGTGGTAGGTGGCCAGAGGTTCGTCGATAAGCGGGGCGCGCACGATTTCGAGGTAGTGGAACAGCGGGTTGATTTCCGCGAGCATCGCCCGCTTTTCGACGACTCCGCCCTGCTCCTTCAGCGTGCGGGTCGTCCACACGATCGGTGTGACGTAAAAGAGGAGCTGCACGAGCGCCTCGAGCAACGGCGCGACGTCGCGGAAACGCGTGGCCACCATGCCGAAGAACATGGCGACCCACACGCCGTTGACCACCAGCAGCGCCAGGCCCGGAATGAACAGCAGGGTGTGCAGGGTCAGCGGGATGCGGAAGATGAGCGCCAGCAGCAGCCAGATCACCATGTTGTGGGCCAGGAACAGCACCTGTCGCCACACCAGGCGGTACACGTGGACGGAAAGCGCCGATGGGAGCTGCTTGATCAGGCCCTCGTTGTCGATGAAGACGTTGGCGCCGTCCTTGATGCAGCCGGAGATGAAGCCCCAGACGATGAAGCCGACGGTGACGTGGGGGAGGAATTCCGCGACGTCGATTTGAAACAGCATGGAGTACAGCAGGCCAAGCGCCAGCGACATCACGCCGGTGGCGATGGTGATCCACAACGGGCCCAGGGTGGAGCGCTTGTACCGCTGCTTGATGTCCTGCCAGCCCAGCTGCAGCCACAGCTCGTGCTGGTTCCATCCGCGCACCAGATCCTCGAACGCGCGGCCGAAAGTCTTGGACTTCGACGGCGGCGTGTTCTCGCCCGGAGGGCTGGTCATGCGGGCGACGTCGGCGCGCAGCTGTTCTACGTTGTGCACGCAGTTCACCCTAGTGCACCGCATTTTGGTGCCCGAGCTGGCGGTGTGCGCCGTGTCGGACGGGCGTGCATAATGAGGTGCATTCTTGCGTGAAGGGAGGCCGGCCGTGGCGTATGACGTGTGGGGGGTGCGCGGCTTGTACACCTCGCTGAGCGACGGCTGGACGTACCTCAACGCCCACCACCAGCCCCAGGTGCCGGAAAAGGTCGCCTCGGCGGTGTGGCGCAGCGTCCGCAGCGCGGCGTCCGTGCCGCCGCCGGAGCCGGTTCTGGGCTCCCACTCCAAGCAGTTGCTGGGCCAGCCCGAGGGAGAGCTCTACCCGGAGATGGCGCGCGTGGCTATCGCGAACCTGGCCGGGGTCAGCGCGAACCAGGTGATCCTCGGCCCCAACGTGCCGGCGCTGTACTCGGCGCTGGTGGCGGCGATGCGCCCGATGCTGCGCCGCAGCTCCACCGTCGTACTCAACCCGCTGGACCGGGCGCCGCTAACCGCGCGGCTGCAGCGCGCCGGGATGGAGGAGAAGTGGGCGCAGGCCGACCTGGCCACCGGCGACCTGCCGGCGTGGCAGTACGCCGAGATCGCGGACGGCTCGACCCGCCTGGTGTCCGTGCCGGCGGCCCACGCCGAGCTGGGCAACGTGGTTGGCGTGTCCGGCATCGTGGACGCGGTGCGGGAAAAGTCCCGCGCGTGGGTGCTTGTCGACGCCACGGCGTACGCCCCCTATCGCCCCCTCGACCTGGACGCCTGGGGCGCTGACGTGGCGGCGGTGGATGTCGCCCAGTTGGGCGGGCTGGACATCGCCGCGCTGATCTTTCGCGATGCCGCCATGTTCAACCGCCTCGACATGGGCGCGTTGGACCTGCAGGTTTCCCAGGGGCTGGCCGGCGGGGTACCCGCCGTCGTGGACCACTACGCCTCGCTGGTGGAGGCGCCGGCCGGGCGCGCGTCGCGCCGCAATCGCCTCAAGCACTCGATGGGGGAGACCACTGCGTACCTCAACGGGCTGCGCGACGACCTGCACACGTTTTTGGGCACGCTGCCCGCCGTGCACATCGTGGGCGTGAGCGGCGAGGCGGCAGAAGACACGAGCGTGGAGCGCATTCCGCGCCTCGCGTTCGGCGTCACCGGCGTGCCCTCGGAGACCGTGCTGCGCCGCCTGCTGGCCAACGGCATTGTGGCCACCCAGACCTGCGCGAGCCCGCTTCTCGACGACATGGGTGTCGCCGACATGGGCGGTGCCGTCACCATCTCCATGTCGCCGTTTAATACCCAGAACGACATCGAGCAACTGGTGCGGACGGTGGCGTCCCTGGCCTAGTGACGCTGGCGCGCCACTAGACGACCAGAAGGATTTTTCCGGTGTTTTCGCCGGAATCCAGGTGCTCGTGCGCCTTCTTCGCGTCCGCCAGCGGGAAGCGCTGTGAAATGTTCGGTGTGACCGCGCCGGACTCGAGAAGCGGCCAGACGTGCTCCACGGTGGACGCGACAATCGCGGCCTTCATCGGCCGCGGCCGCGCGCGCAGGGTGGTGGCCGTGACCGACAGCCGGCGCGGCATCATCCGTCCGAGCGACAGGGTGCCCTTCGGCCCGCCCTGCACCGCGATGACGATCAGGTGCCCGCCCGTGTTCAGGGCCTTGATGTTCTGCTCCAGGTACGGCCCACCGACGACGTCCAGGATCGCGTCCGCCCACCCGGGCAGTTCTTCCGCGAAATCCTGTTCCTTGTAATTAATGAGGACATCGGCGCCGAGCTGGCGGCAGTATTCCAGCTTTTCCGCGGACCCTGCGGTCACCGCCACCTCGCACCCCATGGCTTTGCACAGTTGGATGGCAAAGGAGCCGATGCCGCCCGCGCCGCCGTGGATGAGCACCCGGTCACCCTCCTGGATGCCTGCGAGCATGCCGAGGTTCGACCACACCGTGCACGCAACCTCGACCACACCGGCGGTCTCCTCCAGGGTCAGCCCCTGCGGGATGGGCGTGAGCTGGCCTTCCGGCACCGCGACGTACTCCGCGTACCCGCCGCCGGCGAGCAGACAACCGACCTGCTCGCCCTCTTTGCGGTCCGTGGTGCCCGGGTCCGCGATCACGCCCGCGCACTCCAGCCCCATAATTTCGGGCTCGCCTTCCGGCGGCGGGTACTTGCCGGCGGCCTGCATCAGGTCGGCGCGGTTCACACCGGCCGCGGCCACCTTGACTAGGACTTCGCCGTCGCGGAGGGAGGGCGTAGCTGCGTCGTCAAGCTGAAGGTCCTTGTTGATTGCTTTCATGGGCTCCTCTTTCGCATGGTGTACAGTAATTTCGTCGCTTTTTGGCGACGTGGAGACGTGGCAGAGCGGCCGAATGCACCGGTCTTGAAAACCGGCGAGGTTTATCCCTCCGCGGGTTCAAATCCCGCCGTCTCCGCCGCTTTTAGGCGAGCTCGTCCGGGAACAGCTCCGGCATGGTGTGGAACTGGCGCTCGCCGGGGAAGTCCGAGGGGACGCCGGCGAGCAAATCCTTCGCCCGCTTCGTGTCCGGACGGTTCTGGCCGGCTACAACCTGGACCTGCTCGACGGGGAACTCGCCGCGCAGCTGGACCACCGCGGCGCCGTCGTTGCGGTAGGCGAAGTTGCTGCCCAGGAGATCGTTGAGCTCCTCGATGCTCTCGGTGGATGTGCCGAGGTTGTCGGCGCGCCAGTTGCCCTGGAGGTCGCCGAGCGGGACGCCGAGGAGGACGATGCCTTCGGAGGTTGTGGTCAGCGCGGAGGTCTTCGGGGTGAGGTAAAAGGGCACTGATGCGCTCTCGCCGACCAAGGGGCCGGTGGCGAGAGAATCCAGCTTGGCGGGGAACCAAACGAGGTAGTCAGAGGGGTTGTCGGAGGTGTCGCGGGCGGCGAGGCCGGACGTGAGCCAGGTGTGGATTTTCATGCTGGCGAGTATACGGACTTTCTGCAGGCCATTTGGTCGCGCGGACCGTTCCGGGTAGGATGGATCGAGGCTTGGAGATGTGCCAGAGTGGCCGAATGGGGCTCCCTGCTAAGGAGTTGCCCCCTTGACGGGGGCCGCAGGTTCAAATCCTGTCATCTCCGCCACCGCGCCCGTAGCTCAACGGATAGAGCATCTGACTACGGATCAGAAGGTTGGGGGTTCGAATCCCTCCGGGCGCACAATGCTTTTCGGGGTGGCTGTGCGGGCGCAGCACAGTCGGGGCGGGTACCCTCACCGTGTGAATACGGCCAATGGGGCGACGCTCGCCCAGCTTGAAAAACAACTTCGCCGGCGCCGGATCGACTCCGGGGACCTTGACGGCATCCAAGACGAACTCGCAGATATTCCGCTGCACGAGATCATTCGCGTGGTGGAGCGACAGCCGTCGGAACGCGGGGCGGTGCTCATCCGCCTGCTCCCGCCCGAGCGCGCGTCAGCGGTGTTCGATGTACTCGATCCCGTGCATCAGGCGGAGATCGTGGAGGAGCTGGCCAGCGACGACGTCGCCGGACTCTTCAGCTCGCTGGGCGCGGAGGACCGCGTGCGCATGCTGGACAACCTGCCGCCGAAGATCGCCGAGCGGTTTCTCGGGGACCTCGACGAGGACGCCAGGGCGGACACCAACCTGATTCTGGGGTACGAGAAGGGCTCGGTCGGCCGCGAAATGAGCCCGCAGGTCGCCGTGGTTGAGCCGGGGGAGTTGGTGCGGGATGTCGTCGAGAAACTGCGCGCGCACGCGGACGACCTCGAGACCATCTACACCATCCCTGTGGTGGCCGACGAGCGCACACTGTGCGGCGCGGTGAGCCTGCGCGACCTCTTCGTCGCGCAGCCGGACGCCCAGGTGGGCGACATCATGCGCGAGATTCCGTCCCTGCGCGACACCGACGGGGCGGAGGACGCCGCGCGGCGCCTGCTGTCGTCGGGCCTGCTCGCGTTTCCGGTGGTGGACCACGGCAACCGCGTCGTGGGCATCTTCACGCACGACGAGGCCGCCGACATCGTCGAACACGCCGACAGTGAGGATTCCGCGCGCCAGGGCGGTTCCGAGTCCCTGAAGCAGCCGTACCTGTCCACGCCGGTGTTGAAGCTGGTGCGTTCGCGCATTGTCTGGCTGTTGGTGCTGGCGCTCTCCGCAATCCTGACGGTGCAGGTCTTGGACATATTCGAGGGCACCCTCGCTGAGGTCACCGTCCTGTCCCTGTTCATCCCGCTGCTCACCGGCACCGGCGGCAACACCGGTAACCAGGCGGCGACGACGGTGACAAGGGCGCTTGCGCTCAACGATGTGTCCAAGGGTGACATCCTCAAAGTCGTGTGGCGCGAGCTTCGAGTGGGCGCCACGCTCGGGGCGGTGCTCGGCGTGCTCGGCTTTGGCATTGCGTGGGCCGTTTTCGGCCAGGACATCGGCATGGTCATCGGCGCCACCCTGTTTTGCGTATGCACGATTTCGGCGATGGTCGGCGGCATGATGCCGATTGTGGCCAAGACCGTCGGCGCCGACCCGGCGGTATTTTCTAACCCCTTCATCTCCACCTTCTGCGACGCGACGGGTCTGATCATCTACTTCCTCATCGCGAAGTCGGTTCTCGGGCTGTAATTTACCCGTCTGGCCTGCTGTTTTGGCCGGAAGTTCACCTGGGTGTAATGTTCTTCTTCGTTGTCGCGAGACAGCGAGAAGGAAATGCGCCCGTAGCTCAACGGATAGAGCATCTGACTACGGATCAGAAGGTTGGGGGTTCGAATCCCTCCGGGCGCACCACACCTCACGCCCCAGGCATTGCGCCTGGGGCGTTTTGTGTGCCTAAAACACCTCGACACGCCCACCCAGGGACTCGATCTGCGTCAGCTGCGTCACCCACCCCGCCGCACCCGGGTGCACGCGCATCACCGGGCGAGACGAAATCTTCACGGGGGAGACCGACTCGCGCCGGGCACCCTTGCGCGCCGCCATGCGCAGGTGGGCGCGGTGACCCGACTCTGCGAGCTCTTGCATCGACGGGGGAGTGGCGGCCAGCGCGTCGCGCGCGCTCTGCAGCCGCGCGATGTACTCGTCCAGCACCGGCACGAGGGACTCGGCGTTGGTCTCGCACATGTTTTGCACCAGCTCCGGGGCGGTGCTGGCCACACGGGTTGCGCCGCGGAAGGAGCCCGCGGACAGGGACTGGGCGAGGGTGCCGCCGCGGTCGCCGACTAGCGCCAGCGCCTCGGCGATCACGTGGGGGAGGTGGGAGACGCGGGCGACGGCCTCGTCATGGCGGTCCACCGACACGGGCACGGCCTCCGCGCCCACCACAGAGGCCAGCCGGCACACGGTGGTGAACAGCTCGGCCCAGGAGGCGTCGTCCGGGTGCTCGCGCGCGTAGTCGTAGGTTACGGCCCAAGCTGCCCCGGCGAAGAGGCCCTCCTGCGAAGCGGTCCAGCCCGAAAACTCCGTGCCCGCCATGGGGTGCCCGCCCACATAGCGGGCCTGCATGCCGCGCTCCACGATGAGGTCGTAGACGGGCTGTTTCACGCTCACCACGTCCGTGACCCAGCAGCTGGGCGCGTGTTCGGCCACCTGGTCGAGCACGCCCGCGGCGGCGCGCATGGGCACCGCGACCACGACCAGCGCGCGCTCATCTTCGGCGCGGCGCAGCACTTCCTCCACGGAATTGGAGACGTCGAACCCTTCCCGTCTTGCCCCGCGAGCGCCGTGCAGGGTGAAGCCGTAGACTCGCTCGCCGCGCGCGTGGAGGTCGCGCATGAGGGACCCGCCGATGAGTCCGAGGCCGAGAATGCACACTGGGGGCAGCTGATGGGTAGTCACCGGCCTAAGTCTAGTGACACCCCCGCGCCCGCGGACTACGCTTCACACCCATGAGCCAGGATTTCGGTTACGCCGTCACCGTCGAGCGCACGGACGGTACGTGGCGCGTGCGCGAGTTCGAGGACGACTTCACGGACCTGTCCACGTCCGTCACCGCTGTGCGCAACCTGCGCTCGGAAGGCGCCGCGTTCGCGCTGCTGAACGTTGAAGACGACTACCTGGTCATCGTGCGCCCCGGCCCCTCACGGGTCCGCGTGCTCATCTCGGACGCCACGATGGCGGTTGACGACGACTTCGCCGCGGACGTCCTGGACGTAGCCGACGTCGAGGTCCCGGACATCGACCCGGATGAGCTGGACAACGTCGACGCCTGGGCGGACGGGGAGTTCGCCATCCTCGCCGACCTGGGGCTGGCGGAGGAGCAGATGAGCATTTTGCTTGACGACGACGCCGATCCCGCCGACCTCGCCCAGGCGATCGCCGACGACCTCGGTTTCGGCGACGAGTTGGACGACGTTGTCGGCGGGTGAACGCCGCGCGCGTGAGCGTATGCGGGTGGCGCTCGCCATCGCGGCACAGACGCCCGCCGGCGACGTGCCGGTGGGCGCCGTCGTGTTCGATGCGGCGGGTGCGGTGGTGGGCCGGGGGGTGAATCGTCGAGAAGCAAACTGCGACCCCACTGCCCACGCTGAGGTGGAGGCGATCCGCGATGCCGCACGCACCTTGGATACGTGGCGGCTGGACGGCTGCGAGCTCGTGGTCACGCTCGAGCCCTGCACGATGTGCGCCGGGGCGATCCTCGGCGCGCGGGTGTCCTCCCTGGTCTTCGGCGCGTGGGAGCCGAAGACGGGCGCGGTGGGCAGCGTGCTGGACGCGATCCGGGACCCGCACCACCTGCACGTGCCGGAAGTGCGGGGCGGCGTGCTGGACGCAGAAGCTGCCCGTTTGCTGGCCGATTTCTTCGAAGGTGTCAGGAGTAACTGAATCGTTACCCCACGCGCCGGCGTTCGTCCCTATAGTGGGCGCAAACACCCGATTACACGACGAAGGAGATGTGTTATGGCTTTCGAAGGCAAGGCAGACCAGCTGAAGGGCGACGCAAAGGAAGCGCTGGGCAACGTTGCGGACAACGAGCAGCTGCAGAACGAGGGCAAGGCTGACCAGCTCCTCGGCGGCGCCAAGGAGAAGCTGGCCGAGGCTGGCGACGCTATCAAGGACAAGGCCAACGAGGTAGCCGCAAAGGTCGAGGACAAGGCTGATGAGGCTGACCGCTAATTTGGTCAACCGGCCACGCTGCCGTTAATCTGTTCGGCGGTAGCGTGTCCGAGCGGCCGAAGGTACTCGCCTCGAAAGCGAGTGTGGGTAAAACCACCGCGGGTTCAAATCCCGCCGCTACCGCCGCAGTGTGAAGCCCCCGGCAACGGGGGCTTTTCGCATGTCGGGGCGCCCGTTAGGATAGGCCGGGTTATGCCCGCGCGGGCTGGAAGGAAACGTGCTTACGTGGCGAGACTGCTGTACACACTGGGGCGCTGGTCGTACCTGCACAAGTGGCGGGTGATCGTCGCCTGGCTCCTGCTGCTCGGCGCGGCAGCGGCTGGAGCGCTGTCCCTGATGAAGCCCTTCACGGACGAGTTCGCCATCGAAGGCACCCCGGCCATCAACGCGCTGGACACCGTTGCGGAGAATTTCCCCGACGCAGGCAACGTGGCCACCGCCCCCAGCGTGAACGTGGTCTTCGCCGCCCCCGAGGGCCAGCGGTTGGACTCGCCGGCCAACATGGCGGCGATGGACCGGACCGTCGGGTACATCCGCGACCACCTGGGTGTGGAGGGGCAGCGCTTTGGCAACCCGGTGCAGGTGAACGAAGAGCTCCAGCGCACCGTCGTTGACCAAATGACCGAGATGGGCATGCCCGAGGAGCGCGCGCAGGCGGACGCGTACAACCTGCGCATGCTGAGCGACGACGGGCGGATCGGCTACACCACCTTCGACTTCGACGCCGCCTCGTCCATGTCCGTGGAGCAGGCGGACCGCGATGTGGTGAACGAGGCCATGCAGATAGGGCGGGACGCAGGCCTGCAGGTGGAGGCCGGCGGCGCCGGCTTCGGCGAACCCATCGCGGTGAAGACCACCTCCGAGCTGGTCGGCCTCGCTGTGGCGTTCGTGGTGCTGGTGGTCACGTTCGGCTCGCTGGCCGCGTCGGTGATCCCGCTGATCTCCGCCGTGGTGGGCGTGGGCATCGGCGCGCTGTTGGTGCTGTTGACCACGCACTGGGTGGAGCTGAACAACGTCACGCCCGTGCTGGCGGTGATGATCGGCCTGGCCGTGGGCATCGATTACGCCCTGTTCATCCTCTCCCGCTTCCGGCAGGAGGCCCGGAACCTGCCACCTGACGAGGCCGCGGGCATGGCGGTGGGCACCGCCGGATCGTCAGTGGTGTTCGCCGGCACGACCGTGTTCACGGCGCTGGTGGCGCTCGCGCTCGCTGGCATCGAGTTCCTCACTTGGATGGGCCTAGCCGCGGCCGCAACGGTGGCCGTCTCCGTGCTCGTGGCGCTAACGCTGGTGCCGGCGCTGCTCGGCGTGTGGGGGTCGAAGGCGTTTGCGGGCAAGGTCCCCGGCATCGCCGGCAACCCCGGCCCGGGCAGCCGCCCCGCGAAGGACCTGGACCGCAACTCCATGGGCAGGCGTTGGGTGCGGTTTGTAGAAAAGGCACCCGGCTTGGTTATGGCGGTTGTGGTGCTGGGCCTGGGCGCCCTGACGGTGCCGGTGCTGGACCTCGAGATGGCGCTGCCGTCGGACACCACGTCCAACCGCGACACCACGCAGCGCAAGTCCGCGGACCTCATGGCGGAAGGCTTCGGCCCTGGCGTCAACGCCCCACTGCTGCTGGTAGTGGACGCGCACAGTGTGAACCCGGAAGCGGAGATTCTGCAGCCGTACATGGACGCGATCCCGGACGAGGCCGGAGGCGACGCGGAAAAGGCCGCGCTGGCCAGCTTCCTCTACGCCGTGGGAGAGGTGGGCTCCGCCGGGGGCATCCAGCACGCCCAGCTCATCGCCGCCAACGAGGACCTCACCGCCGCCCAGATCCTGGCCACCCCGGACGGCGGCCCAGAGGAGCAGCGCACCCTGGCGGTGGCCCACGGCGTGCGCGACGTGACCGCCCAGGTGGAAGACGCCACCGGGGTGGATGTGGGCCTGACGGGGCTGACCGCCGTGCAGATGGACATCACCGAGGAGCTGGCGGAGGCCATGCCGCTGTACCTGGCCATCGTGGTGGGCTTGGCCATCGTGCTGCTCATGGTGGTCTTCCGCTCCATCGTGGTGCCCCTGGTGGCGGGACTGGGATTCCTGCTGTCTGTGGGTGCGGCGTTCGGCGTGACCGTCCTGGTGTTCCAGGAGGGCGTGGCCGGCCTGGTCAACACCCCAGGCCCGATCCTGTCCTTCCTGCCCATCTTCATGATCGGCGTGACGTTCGGCCTTGCCATGGACTACCAAGTCTTCCTAGTCACCCGCATCAGGGAGGCGTACGTGAAGGCGCGGGACCGTGGGGGCGTCGATACGCTGCGCGCAGTGCACGAGTCCACCGTGGAAGGGTTCGCGCAAGGCGCACGCGTGGTCACGGCTGCCGCGATCATCATGATCGCCGTCTTCATCGCGTTTTTGGACCAGCCGCTGCCGTTCATCCAAATCTTCGGCTTCGCGCTCGGCGTGGCCGTGCTCTTCGACGCGTTCTTCATCCGCATGGCGCTCGTCCCTGCGACCATGTACATCCTCGGCCGCTCCACGTGGTGGATGCCGGCCTGGCTGGACAGGATCCTGCCGGAGGTCGACGTTGAGGGAACCGAACTAGAGAAGGAACACGCATGACCGACGTGACGTTTGAGGCGCACACCCAGCTCGAGCCCGCGCCGGGCAGGCACGGCCGCACCGGTGTCATCCACACCCCGCACGGCCCGATTCAGACCCCGGCGTTCATCCCCGTGGCAACGAAGGCCACGGTGAAGACGCTCACGCCCGAACAGATCCGCCAAACTGGCGCGCAGGCGGTCCTCTCCAACGCGTACCACCTGTACCTCCAACCCGGGCCCGACATTGTGGACGAGGCCGGGGGCGTGGCCGCCTTTGAGAATTGGCATGGGCCCACCTACACCGACTCCGGCGGGTTCCAGGTGATGAGCCTGGGCGTGGGGTTTAAGAAGGTCCTCGCCATGGACACGGCGGGGCTGACTGAGGCCGACATCCGCGCCGCCAACAAGGACCGCATGGCGCGGGTGGACGACGACGGCGTGGACTTCAAGTCCGTCATCGACGGCTCCTCGCACCGCTTCACGCCCGAGGTGTCCATGCAGATCCAGCACCAGCTGGGCGCGGACATCATGTTCGCATTCGACGAGCTCACCACGCTCGTGGACACCCGCGCCTACCAGGAGCACTCCGTGGAGCGCACGCGCCGCTGGGCCCGCCGGTGCTTGCTGGAGCATGACCGCTTAACGACGTTACGTTCCGGCAAACCCCTGCAGAGCCTCTGGGGCGTGGTGCAGGGGGCCCAGTACGAGGACCTGCGCCGGCAGGCGGTGCGGGGGCTTTTGGACCTGGACCGTGAGGCCCGCGCGGAGGGCCGACGCGGCTTCGGCGGTGTCGGCATCGGCGGCGCGTTGGAGAAGGAGAACCTGGGCACCATCGTCGGCTGGGTCACCGACGAGCTGCCGGTGGAGATGCCGCGGCACCTGCTGGGCATCTCTGAACCGGACGACATCTTCACCGCGGTCGAGGCCGGCGCCGACACTTTCGACTGCGTGGCGCCCACCCGACTTGGGCGCCGCGGCGGCGTGTACACCCTGGACGGGCGGTTGAACCTCGCTGGTGCCCGCTTCAAACGAGACTTCCGCGGGGTGGACGAGGAGTTCGGCGGCTACGTCTCCGAGAATTACTCGCGCGCCTACATCCACCACCTGCTCAAGGCCAAGGAGTTCCTTGCGGGCACGCTGTGCACGATGCACAACCTGGAGTTCATGATCCGGCTGGTGGACAACATCCGCGCCGCCATCGACGCCGGGGATTACGAGGCGTACCGCGACGAGTTCCTCGGCCGCTACTACGCCGGGTCGGACACGTAGCGCTCCTCAGCCCGGCGCACCGCCGCGATGGTGGGGTAGGTGATGGGGAGCAGGATGACTTCCATGACGGTCTTCCACACAAAGCCCACCGCCACGTAGTTGACGAAGGCGCCGGCGGAGTCGATGCCGATCACGCCGGCGGCGATGGAGCAGAACAGCAGCGTATCGGCGAACTCGCCGACCACCGTGGAGCCGATCAGGCGCGCCCATAGGTTGCCGGTGCCGAAGCGGTCCTTCATCTTCTGCAGCACCCACGCGTTGAGGAGCTGGCCCACCACGTAGCCGGCCAAGGACGCCACCACAATGCGCGGTAGCAGGCCCAGCACGGCGGCGAAGGTCTCGTCCATGTCGTAGAAGTCCGCGGCTGGCAGCCAGATCGCGATGTAGAAGGACAGCACGGCGACGACCGCGATGCCGAAGCCGGTGAACACGGCGCGGCGTGTGGCCTTGAACCCGTACACCTCGGCGATGACGTCGCCGATGACGTAGGAGATGGGGAAGAGGAAGAAGGCGCCGTCGGTGATCAGCGGGCCCAGCTGCACGCCCTTTTGCGCCGTGATGTTGGAGATGAGAAAGACCGCGCAGAACAGCGCGAGCAGGTACGGGAACGGGGAGCGGGAAACGCGTGGTGACATGCGCTTTATCATGGCACACATGGCTGAATTTCAAGCACCTGCAGGCCGCTACGCCCCGTCCCCGAGCGGGGATTTGCACTTTGGCAACCTCCGCACCGCCGTGCTCGCGTGGCTGTTCGCCCGGCGCACCGGCCGGGCGTTCTACATGCGGGTGGAAGACATCGACTCGGAGCGCTCCAGCGCGGAGTCTGCGACGCGCCAGCTCGAGGACCTTGCGGCGATTGGCCTCGAATGGGACCAGCCGGTGATGTACCAGCACGACCGGGGCGCCGCGTACGCGGATGCACTGGCGCGCCTGGACACGTACGAGTGCTACTGCAGCCGCCGCGACATCCGCGAGGCCGCCTCGGCGCCTCACGCGCAGCCCGGTATGTACCCCGGAACCTGCCGCGATCTCACGGACGAGCAGCGTGCCCAGCGGCGCTCCGAGCTTGAGGCCGAGGGGCGCCTGCCCGCGATACGTCTCCGGTCTGAGGTGCGGGAGTGGACGGTGCGCGACTATTACGCGGGGGAGTACACGGGGCCGGTCGACGACGTGATCCTCAAACGCGGCGGGCGCGTCGACCAGGCGCAGGCGGGGGACTGGGCCTACAACCTGGCGGTGGTGGTCGACGACGGCTACCAGGGGGTGGACCAGGTTGTGCGCGGGGACGACCTGTTGTTCTCCGCGCCCGCGCAGGCGTACGTGGCGCACGAGCTCGGCCTTGCAGAGCCGGAGTACGTCCATGTGCCGTTGGTGGCGGGGCCGGAGGGGCGTCGATTGGCAAAGCGCGACGGCGCCGTCACGTTGCGCGAGATGGGTGACCCGGGGGAGGTGTTCCGGCGGATTGCGGTGTCCGTCGGGTGCCCGGACGCCGCGGGCCCGGGGCAGTTGCTGGAGGCGTTTGATCCTGGCTCGCTCCCGCGGGAGCCGTGGACGTGGGGCGGGTAATTTTTCGTAACCTGCCGTTCATGTTGAGGGCATATGTTTGCAACGCACAACACGTGCGCAATCCGACTCAAAGGAGAACCTCCATGATGAAACGTCGCACGGCGGCGCTCGTCGCAACGCTGCTGCTTGCGCCTACGACCGCCCCCGTCGCGCTCGCCGCGCCGATGTCCTCGCAGAACATCCAGCTCCCAGACCGTGTGCCGCTGAGCCTGCCCAACGTGCAGAGTAACGTCACAGGCTCCAGCACCGGCAGCGTCATCGTGCAGCACCCCGGCGCACCGGTGCCGCAGCCGTTTACCACCGACTGGCTCGCCGGTTACATCTCCGACATCTCCGCGTACAAGTACGGCGTGTACCTGGAGATCAACCGTTTGTTCCCCGAGCTCAAGGCCAATCGCCCTGACGTGATGCAGGCGAACACGGACATCGTGGTCGAGGTGAACAACAACGCCCAGTCTGACCCCGAGCTCGTCGCACAGGCGCAGCGCGACGCGGTGGCGTCGAGTAGCGACCTGCTCGCAGAGCTTTCGCCGGCACTGGGCGAGGAATTCGGCCGCGCCTTCCGCGACGCTCTCAAAGAACACCGCCTGCCCAAGACCGAGTACCTCCTGGGCAACGGCTACCTGGCGCGCGCAGGCGGGCTGGCCAGCTCCACCGGCGTGGAGAAGCTCGTTTTCGACTACCCGCGCCCCTTCGTCGCAGCCCCGGATCGCGTCGTGCGCTACGACGTCGCGGGTGAGGACATCTACCCCAAGTCCAAGGCGTTCCCGTCCGGGCACACCAACCAGGCCGCGTGGGTGACGTCGCTGCTGGCCTACATGGTGCCGGAGGTTGCGCCCCAGCTGCACTACCGCGGCGCGGAGGCCGGGTACCACCGCATGGTGCTCGGTGTGCACTACCCGCTGGACGTGGTCGGCGGGCGCATGTCCGGTCAGGCCGCCGCCGCGGACCGGCTCAACGACCCGAAGATGAAGGACGCGTTGAACCAGGCGAAGGACGAGCTGCGCAAGGAAATTGAGTGGCGCACCGGAAAGTCTGTCGCTGAGCTCGTGCAGGGTGACACGCCTTACGTGTCCACGGACTTCGCTGTGAAGCGCTACACCGAGTTCATGGAGCACGCGCTGCCGCGCATCTACGACGAGGACGCGGAAATGATTGTGCCCCAGGCGGCGCCGGTGCTGCTGGAGGGCAGCTACCCCGACCTCACCTGGGAGCAGCGCTCCGAAATCCTGCACGACACGGCAGGCGAGGCGGGCAACCCGCTGGACTGGCAGGGGCCCGAAGGCTCCTGGCAGCGGTTGAACCTCGCGGCCGCGTCGGTAGGCGGAGCTATCCGCCGCTAGGGGGCTACTGCCCGAAGCCCACGCCCTTGCGCCACGTCAGCGCAGTGGCGGGGCGGACGGGCGAGAGCGGCTGCATGATGCTGTCCACCCGCATCCACTGCATGCCAACCTCTTCCGGGGTGATGTCCACAACCGCGTAGCCGTGCGTGTCCAACGCGACGTGCTTGAGGTTGGGGTTTGCCGCGTGGAGGTAGTTTGTCGCCACACCGAAGACGGGGCTGCCCGCCGGGATCTTTGTCGAATCCGCCACGTTGGGCGCCGTGATGGAGGAGCAGACCACCTCGCAACCGATCTGGTTGCCGGCGTGCGTGATGGTGTGCGCCCACTCGGTGTGGATGTCGCCGGTGAGGAAGATCGGGTTCTTGCCCAGGCGGCCGAGGGTGTTGATGAGGCGGCGGCGCTCGAAGTCGTAGCCGTCCCACTGGTCGCCGTTTAGTGGGAGCTCGTTGAGCTGGGGGACCGGTACCTGGGAGGAGAGGATGTTGGAGCTGAGCGCCTCGGCGACCGGGCGTGTGGTGGGGTTGTTGAAGACGGCGCCGGCGTGCAGCGGGGAGAACATCACGGAGTTGCCCAGCGCGTTCCACGCTGCGGTGGAGCGCTCGAGGGTCTCGGTGAGCCAGTCGTACTGCTCCGAGCCGAGCATGGTGCGGGCGTCGCCGGGTTGGCGGGCGCCGCCCTTCCAAAACTCAACGTCGCGGTAGGTGCGCAGGTCCATGATGGTCAGCTCCACCAAGTCGCCGAACTTCAGGGAGCGGTAGATGTGGCCCTGCTCGGACGTCTCCGACAGGCGCACCGGCATCCACTCGTAGTAGGCGCGCAGCGCGGCGTCGCGCCGGGCGTAGAAATCGCCCTCGTTCGGGTCGTGGTTCTCCGCCCCTTCGCGCCAGTTGTTGTTGGCAACCTCGTGGTCGTCCCACACCACCACCCACGGCATGGCCGCGTGAGCGCCCTGCAGCGCAGGGTCCGTGCGGTAGCGGCCGTAACGGATGCGGTAATCAGCCAGGCTGACAATCTCATGCGCCGGCTGGTGCAGGCGTACAGGCCCGTACCCCGAGTACTCGTACTGGGCGTACTCGTAGATGTAGTCGCCCAAGAAGACGGTCAGGTCGAGCTCGCCAGCCCAGCCGCGCTGGGCCATGTCCGCGTACGCGGAGAAGAAGCCGGCCTCCCAGTTCGCACAGGATGCGATGGCCCAGCGCTGCCGGTCCACCTGTCCCGCCGGGGCGGTCTTCGTACGGCCCAGCGGGGAGATGGCTTCCGCGTGCGGCCCGTCTACCACCGTGAAGGTGTAGTAGTACACCGTGTCTGGCTGCAGGCCGGTGACGTCCACGTGAATGGTGTGGTCCTGCTCCGGCTGGCTCGTTACCTCGCCCTGCTGCACCACCTGGTGCATCTCCGGGTCGAGCGCCACGCGCCAGCGCACCGCGGTGGGAGCGCCGCCGCCGGAGCCGGGCATCGCGTTTTCCTCGGGCGTGATGCGGGTCCAGATCACTACCGCCTCAGGCAGCGGGTCGCCCGAAGCGACACCGTGCACGAACGGCAGCGGCGGCAGCTCCGTCTCCACCGGGACCGGCTTCGAGGACAGGGAGCTCTGCGATTGTGCGCTGGGCACGACCGCCACTGCGCCGGCCGCGGAGGTGGCGACAGCCGCCGTCCGCAAAAATCCCCGCCGAGAGACGCGCCGGCTCCCGCCTGTGCGCGTTGATGATGTTGTCTGCTCGTATCCGCTCACGCCAATATATTGGGCGCGAGCACCGGATACGGCTACCCAGAACGGCCGATCCGCAAGGGAATTCGCCCGATGTTCACGCGCGGTTCACTTACGGCGCGGGGGTGGGGCGGCCGGCCAGGCGCGCGTCGATGCGCAGCAGTCCCGAACCGTCCGCGCCGACCAGCTCGAGTTGGTCCACGATCTCGCTCACCGTGGCCTCTTCCTCAACCTGCTCGTTGAGGAACCAGTTCAGCAGCGGACGGGATTCCAAATCTCCGACCTCGTCCGCCAGGCGGGTGATCGCGCGGATCTGCTCCGAGACCTTCCTCTCGTGCGCCAGCGCCGCCTTGAACGCGTCGAGCGGGCCGGTGATGGTGGGCGCGTCAATCGTGATGGTGTGCGGCGTGACCCGCTCGCCACGGTCAATGAGGTGTTGCGCGAACTTCTGCGCGTGCTCGCACTCCTCGGATGCCTGGGCGGCGAACCATTCGCAGAGACCGGGGAAGGACATGGCATCCATCTCGTTGGCCAGGTGGCGGTAGATGTAGGCTGCGGCGTATTCGTCCGTGACCTGCTGGTTGATAGCGTCAAAAAGCCGTTCGTTGATCATGCCCTGCGAGTATAAACACTGCAGCCGACACCCGTAGGATGCCGGCTGCGTATGTGGCGGAGGATGTGGGATTTGAACCCACGAGGGTCGTGAAACCCGCACGCGTTCCAGGCGTGTGACATAGGCCGCTAGTCGAATCCTCCAGCGACACTCGAAAGCGTCTTGGGACATGGTAGACCACCCCGGCCAAACAGCCAAAACCGCAGCGTAGGCGCGCACGCGACAGCTCGTGCGCACCCGAGCTTGTATGAAGGCAAGGGGCATGGCTACAGTAACGGGCAGGATCCCACGCGGTGTTATCTTGTGAACTCCCCCAGGGCGGGAACGCAGCAAGGGTCAGCGAGCTCTGGCAGGTGCGTGGGGTCCCTTTTCGTTGCCTTGTACGATGGGGCGCATGTCACTCAAGGATCTCCCCCACGACCAGTTCACCGAGCTGGCGGAGCGCACCCGTCAGCAGTACCAGGAGCTGAAGGCCCGCGACCTCAACCTGGACCTGACGCGCGGAAAGCCCTCGAGCGAGCAGCTGGACTTCTCTAACGCGCTGCTGTCGCTGCCGGGCGAGGGAGATTACAAGGACAAAACCGGCGCCGACGTGCGCAACTACGGCAATCTGCAGGGCATCGCGGATATCCGCGAGCTGTGGGCGGAGGCACTGGGCGTCGATCCGGCCAACCTCATCGCCGGCGACTCCTCCAGCCTGAACATCATGTTCGACCTCATCTCCTTCGCCTACATCTGGGGCACCAACGATTCGCCGCGCCCCTGGAAGGACGAGGAGACCGTCAAGTGGCTCTGCCCGGTACCGGGCTACGACCGCCACTTCGCTATCACCGAGCGCTTCGGCTTTGAGATGATCCGGGTGCCAATGACGCCGGACGGCCCGGACATGGACGTCGTCGAGGAGCTGGTGAAGGACCCGCAGGTCAAGGGCATGTGGACGGTGCCGGTGTTCGGTAACCCGACGGGGATCACGTTCGCACCGGAGGTTGCGGAGAAGCTGGCTGCCATGGAGGTTGCCGCGCCGGACTTCCGCATCGTTTGGGACAACGCGTACGCCATGCACACGCTCACCGACGACCAGGTGGAGAACTTGAACGTCCTCGCGCTGGCGGACAAGCACGGTAACCCGAACCGTTTTTGGTACATGTCCTCGACCTCCAAGATCACGCACGCGGGCTCCGGTGTCGCGTTCTTCGCCTCCTCGAAGGCGAACCTGGAGTGGTACATGTCGTACGCGTCCATCCGTGGCATCGGCCCGAACAAAGAAAACCAGCTGGCACACGCGCGTTTGCTTGGCAGCGTCCAAGGATTGCACGCCCTCATGCAGCGGCACGCCAAATCCCTGGCGCCGAAGTTCGAGGCCGTCATCGGCATCCTGCACGACCGCCTGGGCGAGTACGGCGTGGCCGAGTGGACCGAGCCGAAAGGCGGCTACTTCATCTCCATGGACGTCACGGACGGCTCCGCCACCCGCGTCTGGGAGCTGGCGAAGGAAGCAGGCATCACCCTGACCAAGGCGGGCGCGTCGTTCCCGCACGGGGTGGATGAGACGGACACGAACATCCGCCTCGCGCCGTCGCTGCCGCCGCTCGACGAGGTCCGCACCGCCATGGACGGCGTGGCCACTTGCGTGCTGCTCGCCTGCGTTGAGGCGGCGGAGGCGAACGAGGGCTAAAGGCGCGTCGGGCGGCTGGGTAGACTTGCCCGCGTGGCTCTGTACAGGAAATACCGCCCCGCGACGTTTGGCGAGGTCATCGGCCAAGAGCAGGTGACCCGGCCGCTGTCTACCGCCTTAGACAACGGGCGGATCGCGCACGCGTACCTCTTCTCCGGCCCTCGCGGCTGCGGCAAGACGTCGTCGGCGCGCATTCTGGCGCGCTCGCTGAACTGCGTGCACGGGCCGACGTCGACGCCGTGCGGAGTGTGCGAATCCTGCGTGTCGCTGGCGCCGGGCGGCCCCGGCAACCTGGACGTGATGGAGCTGGATGCCGCCTCCCACGGCGGCGTGGAGGACATGCGCGAGCTGCGCGAGCGCGCGCTGTTCGCGCCGGCGGAGTCGCGCTACCGCGTCTTCATCATCGACGAGGCCCACATGATCACGAAAGAGGGCAACAACGCCCTGCTGAAAATCGTGGAGGAGCCGCCCGCGCACCTCATCTTCATCTTCGCCACCACCGAGCCGGAGAAGATGCTGAACACGATCCGCTCGCGCACCCACAACTACCCGTTCCGCCTGCTTGCGCCGCAGGCGATGCGTGAGCTGGTGGAGCATGTGGTGGCGGAAGAGGGCGTCCACGTGGACGAGAACGTGTACCCACTGGTCATCCGCGCCGGCGGTGGGTCCCCGCGCGACACGCTGTCGATTCTGGACCAGATGCTCGCCGGCGCCGGGCCTGACGGGCTGACCTACGACCTTGCCCTGCCGCTGCTTGGCGTGACGGATCTGACGCTCCTGGACGCCGCCGTGGATGCCCTGGCCGACCGGGATGCGGCCGCGATGTACCGCACCATCGACGAGGTCATCGAGTCCGGCCACGAGCCGCGGCGTTTTGCGCTGGACCTGCTCGACCGAATGCGCGATCTGCTGCTCATCCGCACCGTCCCCGACGCCTTCGGGCAGGGGCTTGTCGACGCACCGGCGGACCGCGCCGACATCCTCACTCAGGAGGCGCACCGGTTCTCCCCGCGGCACCTGGCCACGCTGGCCTCTGAGGTCAACGAGCGCATCGCCGACCTGCGCGGCGCCACCTCTCCGCGCCTGCTGCTGGAGATCATGGCCGCGCACTTGCTCACGCTGCAATCCGACGGCGGTGCGCTGCCCGCGCCGGAGCCGCAGAGCCAGTCCGAGCCCGCCTCCGCTCCGTCGACGA
>ERZ501059.8-NODE-8-length-149512-cov-12.327378_pt1 | contig 149512 bp, 148 predicted proteins | sample MGYA00510856_ERZ501059 | MGnify/ENA primary metagenome ERZ501059 (study PRJEB25958, sample SAMN03398555) | human skin metagenome | study: EMG produced TPA metagenomics assembly of the Human Skin Microbiome Metagenome (human skin metagenome) data set. | reverse complement strand
CCGGTCCGTCCAGCATGTCGCGACTCATGCGTCAAGCATGACGCGACTCATGACATTGGTAGCGGGGGCAGGATTCGAACCTACGACCTCTGGGGTAACAAGAGCCGTGTCATACTTCCTGCGAACGCCACGGTTGAGCAGTGTCGCCCCCGATACACGAAGGCAGATCTCCCCCGAACTGCCGGCTCCCGTGGCGTTCCTTCGTAAGAGCTTTGCGCGCCGCAGCGCATGCGCGCGATTGTTGACGTGTCACACACTGCAACCTAGTTCCACACGATCTGCACCGATTCAGGGTTAAAGGTCTTGGTGCCGCGCACGCCACGGCGCAGGCGCACCTGGCACAGGGTATTGATGACTCGGCGCTGCACGGCAAGCTCTGCGTTGTCGAAGGCATCCACGGGCGAGGCGTAGCCGGTTGTGTCGAGCAGCGCCGATGCGCCAGCAAGACGGGCACGGCGCGTTTCGAGTTTCTCGATCTGCGGCTCATAACGGTTTCGCGCGCGCTTGAGGTCACGGGCCTCGATAAGCTCCTCATCGTAGTCAGCCTGGACGCGGGCGAGCTTTGCGCGAAGCTCAGCGAGTTCGTCGTCGATGGCGTTGACCTCGTCGTCGTCCACAGTCGGCAGCAGGTCCGCCAGGTCGTCACGGCCAAGGCGGGCGCGGATCACGGCGAGCACAAAATCATCGACGCTATGTGTGCGCACTAATCCACAGGCGGCGCAGCGGTAGCGGTCGGCATGCGTGCGCACAGGGTTGCCGCACTCGTCGCAGACATACAGACCCGAGCCGAGATGGCGGCGAGTGTTCCGGCGCTCCTTGTTGGTCAGCCGGTCGGGATCATCGAGCACGTTCTGCACACGCCACCACAAATCGGGTGTGACGATCGGCTCCCACTGCCCTTTCACAGGCTCGCCGGTATCGGGGTCGCGGACGATATGCGTGACACGGCGGTATTTGTTCTTCACGCCTTTGCGCTTGGCCTTCTTATATGTGGAGTAGCCGGCATACACGGGGTTGCGCAGGATCGAGTGCAACGATGTGTAGGCCCACGGCTGCTCGTCGGGAACCGACTTTTCTTCCTGGCCAGCAGCGCGGCGGCGTGCGTTGCGCTCCTTAACCACGGTGTGCATATGGCGCGGCGTGGTCGGGATATCCGGCAAGCCTGGCTGATCGACCCCAGATAAGGCGCGTGCGATGTCGCGCATGGAGTTGCCCCGCTCGACAGCGCGGAACATACCGAGCACGGCGGCGGCTTCGGATGGGATGATCTCGCCGGTGGAGGTGTAGCCGATAGGGCGGACACCGCCGGAGTACCAGCGGCCCTGCTCGGCGCGCTGCTGTTGCGCACGGGATTGGCGCATGCTCTTCCGCTCGATCTCGCCGCGTGCCACGGCTGCTTTAATACGCGCGTACATTCTGCCGCCGTCGGTGGCAAGGTCAGCATCACCGTTCGCGGTGACGAGTTTCAGCCCCTGCTCCTCTGCCCTGTCGATCCACTCTTCGAGCTGCCAGGGCTGCCGCGTGAGGCGGTCGAGGTCCCAGCAAATGATTGCGTCGATCTCGCCGCGCTCAAAGGACGCCACCATGGCGTCGTAGTCGGGGCGGTCCACGTCCTTCTTCGACGCGGAGATCGACTGATCGACGTAGGTATGCACGACGTCCCAGCCACGTTGCTCGGCAAGGGCTTCGCAGTCCTGACGCTGCCGGTCGATGGCGAGGCCGTCCATGGCAGCATCGAGCGAGATACGGAGGTAAATAGCAGCACGTGTTGTCATGCCGCTAACACTAGCGCGCCTCAGGTTACATTGAAACGAAACTCCACCACGTCGCCGTCGGCCATGACGTAGTCCTTGCCTTCTTGGCGCACCTTGCCGTGGGCACGGGCCTCCGCCATCGAGCCAAGCTCATTCAAGTCGTCGAACGCGACGATCTCCGCCTTGATAAAGCCCTTCTCAAAGTCGGAGTGGATCACGCCGGCTGCCTTCGGGGCGGTGTCGCCCTTGCGGATCGTCCAGGCGCGGGCCTCCTTGGGGCCGGCGGTGAGGTACGTCTGCAGGCCGAGGGTGTCAAAGCCGGCCTTCGCCAGGGTCTGCAGACCCGGCTCGTCTTGGCCCACGGCGGCGAGCAGCTCGGCCGCGTCCTCGTCGTCAAGCTCGAGCAGCTCGGTCTCGGTCTGCGCGTCCAGGAACACAGCCTCCGCGGGCGCGACCAGGTCGCGCAGCTCCTGCTTGCGCGCGTCGTCGGTGAGCACGTCCTCGTCGGAGTTGAACACGTAGAGGAACGGCTTGGCCGTCATCAGGTGCAAGTGGTGCAGCAACGCAAGGTCCACCGCGCCGGACTTCGAGGCGGCGAACAGGGTGCGGCCATCTTCGAGGACGCCCTGCGCCTTCTTGGCCTCTGCAGCCTGCGCAGCGATGTCCTTATCCTTGCGGCCGTCCTTCTCCAGGCGCGGCAGGGCCTTCTCAATGGTCTGCAGGTCGGCGAGGATCAGCTCGGTGTTGATGACCTCGATGTCGGAGGACGGATTGACCTGGCCATCCACGTGGATGACGTTGCCGTCGGCGAACGCGCGCACGACCTGGCAGATTGCGTCGGCCTCACGGATGTTGGCAAGAAAGGCGTTGCCCATGCCTTCGCCTTCGGATGCACCCTTGACAATGCCGGCGATATCAACGAACGAGACGGTTGCAGGCAGCACGCGCTCCGAGTCGAAGATTTCGGCGAGACGGTCCAGGCGGGGATCCGGCAGCTCCACCAGCCCGACATTCGGCTCGATCGTTGCGAACGGGTAGTTCGCGGCAAGCACCTCGTTGCGCGTCAGGGCGTTAAACAGGGTGGACTTGCCAACGTTGGGCAAACCGACAATTCCAAGAGTAAGGCTCACGGCGAAATATCCTAGCGGACCCTTTCGCGCGATTCGGAGCGGGCCGTGAGGTGGGCCGTCGCAAAGCAATATGCGATGGTGCACAATAGTCCGCGTGAGCGAACCGATCCAGACAACCGGCCAAGACCACGAGGACCGAGTTGACCGCAACGTCGTATTCAACGACTGGCTCGCATCGTCAGCGAAGTTCACGCTGCGGATCCTGGTCGTCGCCGTGTTTTTGTACGCGGTTGGGCAACTCATCGGCGCGTTCTGGGCGGGGATTCTTCCCGTCGTGCTCGCGCTTATCGTGTGCACGGTTCTCGCACCCATCGCTGCTGCCCTGCGGCGCCTGAAGGTCCCCGCCGCCCTCGCGGCCTTTTTGACGATGCTGTTGTTCTTCGGCGTGCTCGCGGCGCTGGCCATGATCATCGCGCCAAACCTTGTGGGCCAGTCCCGGCTGCTGTACATCCAGGCGCTTGAGGGCTTGCAGCGGCTGCAGCTTTGGGCGCAGGGACCGCCACTGAACCTGGACCCCGAGAGCTTGAACGAAGGCGTTGACGAGATCACGCTGTGGATACAAAACCAGGCGGGCGCGATCGCCGGCGGCGTGTTCTCCGGCATTAACACCGCCGCGGGCCTGTCCGTGACGTTGATGGTTCTGGTTGTGCTGACCTTCTTCTTTCTTAAGGACGGCCACAGGTTCCTGCCGTGGCTGCGCAGCGCAACCGGCGGACGCACCGGCTTGTACCTCACCGAGCTGCTCACGCGGGCCTGGAACACCCTGTCCGGTTTCATCCGCGCGCAAGCGGTGTGCTCCCTGGTGGACGCGATTGTCATCGGCACCGGTATCGCCATCGTGGGTGTGCCGATGGCGTTTACCCTTGCGCTGATCACCTTTGTGGCGGGGTTCATCCCCATCGTCGGCGCCGTCGTCGCGGGCGCCCTGGCGGTCCTGATCGCGTTGGTCACCCTCGGCTTCACCAAAGCCCTGATCGTGCTGGGCATCGTGCTGGCCACGCAGCAGCTCGAGGGCAACGTGCTCTCGCCGCTGCTCCAGTCCCGCGCGATGAACCTGCACCCCGTGATCGTCCTGGTCTCCGTCACCGTCGGCGGTGCCCTGTTCGGCCTCATCGGCGGCTTCCTCGCGGTGCCTACCGCTGCGATGATCGCAGTGGTGTACCGCTACGCGCTGGAAATCCTGCGAATCAACGCCGGCGAGATCGGTGCTAAGGACATCGACCTTGCCACCCACGAGGGCGAGATTATCGCCGAGATCGTGGAGGCGGAATCCGTGCACAAGCGCGAGGAATGGCGTGGCGAGCGCGAGTGGGTCAACGCCCCCCCACCCGAAGACCAGGCGGATGATGCGAAGCGCGAGCGCTTCGGCACCACGAGTTTGAAGAAACTGCGTGTGACAACTGAGCGCATCGGGCGCTTGCGCGGAAAGGCAGCAGCAAGCCCGCAGTCACGCTCAGCCGAGCGGGCACAAAGCGAACACACGGTCGAACCCGAGCGGTAGTGTGCCGTCGCGGTGTGGTTGACTGCCAGCCATGTCCACCGCCACCGTGCTTCTCATCCTCTCCACCGGTCTGCTCGCCGGGTTCATCGCGGGTGCTTTCGCCGGGGCATCCTGGCTGCGGCGTTCCGCGCCGGAGCCCGCTCCCCCGCAGGACCTGCGGCCCGTAGCGCGCGCGTTGAAAGACATGCGCGACCAGCTGGACTCGATGGACAAGCAGCAGGCGGTGACCGCGTCGTCGCTAGCCGGGCAGGTGCAGGCGATTGGCAGAACCTCCGCGCGTCTGGGCGACCGCACCGATCAGCTCATCACCGCGCTCCGCTCGCCGCAAACGCGCGGCCGCTGGGGCGAGATGCAACTTGAACGGGTGGTGGAGCTCGGCGGCATGCTTGAACACGTCGACTTTGACACCCAGGCCCACATGCGCATCGACGACGCCAACGTCCGCCCCGACATGATCATCCGTTTGACCGAGGGCAGAAACATCGTCGTCGACGCCAAAGTGCCCTTCCAGGCGTATCTCGACGCGATCGGGACCGAGGACCCCGAGGAGCGCCAGGCGTTCATGCGGCGCCACGCCCACCTCCTGCGCGCCCACGTGGACACGCTGTCGGCGAAGTCGTACATCGACGCCTTCCAACCCACCCCGGAGTTTGTGGTGCTCTTCGTACCGGCAGACCCATTTCTCGACGCAGCCCTGAGCACCGACCCGGAGCTTCTGGACTACGCCTTCGCCCGCGACGTTGTCGTCGCCACGCCCACCACCTTGTTCGCGCTGCTGCGCACCGTGGCACTGGGCTGGCGGCATGCCTCGCTTGACGAGGCCGCACGGGAAATCCAACGCCTAGGCGGGCAGCTGCACCAGCGCCTTTCCACCATGGCGGAACACTACAACCGGGTCGGCGCCTCCCTGGACAAGGCGGTGGAGGCATACAACGCCACCTTGGCATCGATGGATTCGCGGGTGATGGTGACCGCGCGCAGGCTGGAAGAGGCCCAGGTGCCGTCACGTCGCGGCGTAGCGCCCGCACTCAAACCCGTGTCCATGCGTGCCCGCCACGCTGCCGGGGAGACCGACGGGTAAACTCGTCTGGCGTGTCGCACGTCTCGAGCCGGAATTCACCCTCCCCGTCCGCAACCTTTGTCGGGTTGCCCACGGGATCCGGCATCAGCATCATATTCGCGGCGCTGTTCACGGGAGCGCTTATCTCCCTGTCGACCGCGGCTATCGGCTGGCCGTTTCTTACGCTGTACGCCGTCGCGGTGATTGCCGTGGTGACCCTGGTCAACCCGAAAGGGCTCTTTCTCAGTGTCGCCAGCGCACCGATCTTGTTCGTCTGTGCCGTCCTCTTCACAGGCTGGGTGATGGCACGCGGGGATATCGCCGCCGGGGGCGCATCCGGCAAGGCCGCTCTCCTGCTGGTGTTTTACCCGGTGACCGAGATGTTCCCACTGTTATTCGCGGTGACGCTCGGTTCGTTGGTTATTGCCTCGGTGCGTATCGGGCTGATCAAGCGGTACAACGCGCAACTGCGCAGGCGCGAATCCGCGGAGCGCGCCAGGGTGCACCGAAGCAACCGCCGCACCAATGCCGAAGGCCGGCGTGCACGGGAGCGCGCCGCGTCTGTTTCCGTGCAGGAGCTGCTGCGACGCGCCGATTCCGAGCGCGCGGCAAAAAGGCCCCCGCGAACCGGCTCCTCCAGAATTACGGACCGGCTCGGCGAGGACCTCTACAAGGGCTAACTAGCCTTGCGCCACCGCCGGGTTGTTGCGGCGCGGCAGGCGCAGGTCGCGCGGGAGGGCAAAGGTAATGGTCTCGACCGTGGTGGTCACTTCCTCCACGTCCGTGTAGCCGCGGCGCGCGAGTTCTTCCATCAGTTCCTTTACCAGAATCTCCGGCACGGATGCGCCGGAGGACACACCCACGGTTTCCACACCCTCGAACCAGGCGTCCTCGATCTGCGAGGCGTAATCCACCAAGTACGACGCCGGGGTGCCGGCCTCTAACGCAACCTCGACGAGGCGGCGGGAGTTCGACGAGTTCTTAGAGCCAACAACAATGACCAAGTCGCACCGGGGGGCGATCTCTTTCACCGCCGCTTGGCGGTTTTGGGTGGCGTAGCAGATGTCGTCGCTCGGCGGGTTTTCCAGATTCGGGTACCGCTCGTGGAGCTTGTCCACAATCACCATGGTCTCGTCCACCGACAACGTGGTCTGGGACAGCCACACGAGTTTTTGATCTTCGGGGAAGTTAGGCAGGCGGTCGACGCCGTCGACACCGTCAACGAGGTGGGTGATCTCCGGGGCCTCGCCGGCGGTGCCCTCGACCTCTTCATGGCCCTGGTGGCCGACAAGCAGGATGTGGTATCCGTCGCGCGCGAAACGCCGTGCCTCGTTGTGCACCTTGGTGACCAGGGGGCACGACGCGTCCAGTGTGAGCAAGTTGCGCTGCGCGGCGGATTCGCGCACTGCCGGCGAGACGCCGTGAGCGGAGAAGACAAGGTGCGCGCCTTCCGGTACTTCATCGGTTTCGTCGACGAAGATCACGCCACGCTCCTGTAGCGTTTCAACGACGTACTTGTTGTGCACAATCTCCTTACGCACGTACACAGGTTCGCCGTATTTTTCCAGGGCCTTCTCTACCGTCTCTACCGCGCGGTCGACGCCGGCGCAGTAACCGCGGGGGGATGCGAGGAGGACTTTTTTACCCTGATCTGTCATGGAACCAACACTAACCAATCAGCGTCAAAAACAATAGGCGGGCGATGTCGGCCCGCCAGGTAACGTTGCTGTGGCAAACGGGTCAGCACAACGGGTTAAAGAAAGGAGCGCACGGTGGCGGAAGCATCGGATTCGCGCAACGCGCCGTCCAAGAGTTCGCCGGAGTCTCCGTGGTCGGTGTCCAAGCTCAACACCTCGGTGAAGGGCTGGATTGATCGCCTCGGGTGGCTCTGGATTGAAGGCCAGCTCACCCAGGTCAACACGAAGCCCTCGTGGAGGTTCTCCTACCTTACGCTGCGCGACACACAGGAGCAGGCCAGCGTTCAACTCACCGCAGAGACGTCGCTGCTTACCGGGATGCAGGTGCCGCTGAAAGACGGCGACCGCGTTGTCGTCCTCGGCAAACCGTCCTTCTACCCCGGCCGCGGCACGTTTTCCATGCGGGTGTCGGAGATCAGGCACGTTGGCGCGGGCGAGTTGCTGGCCCGCATCGAGGCCCTGCGCAAGCAACTCGCGTCCGAGGGGTTGTTCGATCCGGCTCGGAAGCAGCCGCTTCCCTACCTGCCCACCAAGGTGGGACTGATTACCGGCCGAGGTTCCGCCGCAGAGCGCGACGTCGTCACCGTGGCGCAGGGGCGCTGGCCGGAGGTGCAGTTCGAGATCATCAACACCCCGGTCCAAGGCCCAACCACCGTCCCCGCGGTCATCGAGGCCCTCGGGGAGCTCGACGCGGACCCGGATGTCGACGTGATCATCATCGCCCGCGGCGGCGGCTCGGTGGAGGATCTGCTGCCGTTTTCAGAGGAAGCACTGCAGCGCGCCGTCGCGGATGCCCGCACCCCTGTCATCTCCGCCATCGGCCACGAACCGGACAACCCAGTGCTGGACAACGTCGCCGATGTCCGCGCCGCAACCCCCACCGACGCCGCCAAGCGCGCTGTCCCCGACGTTGCGCAGGAGCGGATGCTTATCGACGAAGCCCGGGGCCGGATGGCCGCCGCCCTGCGCGGCTGGGTTCGCAAGGAGCGCGATGCCCTGGCGTCGTTGCGCTCGCGCCCGTCGCTCGCGGACCCGATGATGGCCATCAATCGCCACCGCGAGGAGGTGGACCGCGCCGCGGTTTCGATCCGGCGCGATATTTCCCACCTCCTCCAGCGCGAGTCACAGCACGTCCGCGGGTTGCGCGCCCAGGTGTCCGCCCTCGGCCCGTCGGCAACGCTAGCCCGCGGCTACGCGGTGGTGCAGGTGTTGCCCCGCGACGGTTCCGAGCCCGAAGTTGTGACCTCCATCGATCAAACCCCGCCCGGGTCGCAGCTGCGCATCCGCGTCGGCGACGGCTCCATCACCGCCGCCGCCATGTCCACCACGCAAGCAGATTAAGGAAAGCCCACATGAGCGATAACACCTTCGGATCCGGCCAGGCCAACGAGAACGCATTGCCGGACCCATCCACCCTCTCCTACGAGCAGGCGCGCGACGAGCTCGTCGAAACGGTGAAGATCCTCGAGCTGGGGCAGATGAGCCTCGACGAATCGCTGAAGTACTGGGAACGCGGCGAGGCGCTGGCAAAGCGGTGCGAGGTGCTTTTGGACGGCGCTTCGCGCCGCGTCGAAGACGCCATCAGCTCCCGGCAGGGCACCGCCGCTACTGGTCTGGGTGCTGAATCGGAGCAGTAGCCAGCGCGGTCGCGATCAACTCCTCGAACTCCCGGTCTTCGCCGGCACCCGTTAGGACGAACCGGGTGTCGCCTGCGTCCACCACCCACAGATCCCGCACGTCCTGCTCCTCGGAGGCGAGCACCTCAACCTCATGCCCGTCCACGTCGACGGTGCGATCCAGCGTGCGAGGCTTCGAATCCGCGTTCTCGATGGCAGCGTCGGCGTCAAGCCCCGTCTGGGTGAGCTGGATAAAGCCCCGGTCCGGTGTCACCCAACCCACCACTGGCGCAGGCTGGCCGGCGAGCATAGAGCGGCGCGCCGAGTTGGTGATCCACCCCTCCGGCATCTCCGGGTAACGCACCGGAAAGTCCACCGCGCGGGACTCCAGATCGAGGAAGGTTTCCGCGTCCACTTCCTGCACCGGTCCCTGCTCGGGTGCGCCGGGGTTGAAGGAGCACAGCCCGGTGGCGCCGACTGCCACTAGCATCAGCACGACGATGAGGACGGCGTTGATCGCAATGTCTCGTCCGTCCTGGAAAATGCGGGGTTTCTTATCGCTTGCCACGCGCTTCAGTATTGCACGCAGGGCCCCTCCCCCTTAAAAGGTGGAAATATCAACCTCTTTGCGCAGCGGAAGTGACACAATAGGGGGGTCATTTTTATCGCCACAGGAGGATCTTCTTCGATGACTGCACCGTCTGACCTTTACCCTGACCGCAACCTCGCCATGGAGCTGGTGCGCGTCACCGAGGCCGCCGCACTGGCCTCCGGCCGCTGGGTGGGACGCGGCCAGAAGAACGAGGGCGATGGCGCGGCAGTCAACGCGATGCGCAAGATGATTAATTCGGTGGAAATGGACGGCGTGATCGTCATCGGTGAGGGCGAAAAGGACGAGGCCCCGATGCTGTTCAACGGCGAGCGAGTGGGCAACGGCCAAGGCGCGGCGGTGGATCTCGCGGTGGACCCGGTCGACGGCACCCGCCTCATGGCTGAGGGCCGCCCGAATGCGATCTCCGTGATCGCGGCAGCCGACCGGGGTTCCATGTTCAACCCCCAGGATGCCTTTTACATGAACAAGATCGCCGTGGGCCCGGAAGCCGCCGGCACCATCGACATCACCGCCCCGGTCGCCGCGAACATCGAGGCCGTGGCGAAAGCGAAGGGCATCCGCACCTCGGACGTGACCGTGGTGGTGCTCGACCGCCCGCGCCACAACCAGCTTGTGGACGACATCCGTGCCGCCGGCGCCAAGGTTCGTTTCATCATGGACGGCGACGTCGCCGGGGCCATCGCAGCTGCGCGGGATGTCAGCTCCATCGACATTGCTATGGGGATCGGCGGCACCCCGGAGGGCGTCGTCACGGCGTGCGCGCTGAAGTGCCTCGGCGGTGAGATCCAGGGCATGCTCGCCCCGCAGGACGACCGGGAGCGCGAGAAGGTGCTGGCGGCCGGCCACGATCTCGACCGCGTGCTGGGCATCAACGACCTTGTCACGTCCGACAACTGCTACTTCGCCGCCACCGGGGTGACCAACGGCGACATGCTGCGCGGCGTGACCTACCGCAAGTCGGGCGCGACCACCCGCTCGCTGGTCATGCGCTCCAAGTCCGGCACCGTGCGCTTCGTGGAATCCCAGCACCAGCTGGCGAAGCTGCAGGACTACTCCGTGGTGGACTACTCCGACCCGAACGACTAAATCGCGCCCACAACGACAACCTGCACGAGCAGGTTGTTGCAAAAGTGCAAAATGAGCCCGGCCCACAACGACTTATGCCAGCGAGTTGAAAGTGCCAGGGCTATGCCCATGAGTCCCGTATACAGCATCGCCGGCGGGGCGATGTGCGCGAGACCGAACAGAATCGCGCTGCCGATGACGCTCACGGCAGCGGGGGCGACCGTGTCCAGGTAGCCCATCACGAGGCGCCGAAACACGATCTCCTCAAGGAACGGCCCCACCGCGAGGTAGGCAATAAGGGTGAGAACGACGCCGAGGTTGGAGCCGTCGTTGGACGCCGTCTCCCCCGCTGGCTCTAGCCCGAGCAGCGGGCCGATGAGCGCGGCCCCGGCACCCGCGAACAGTACTGCGACTGGGAACTCCCAAAGCAAGTGCCACCCCTTCGCACCCAGCCGGTCAAACCCGAGGGGGATCCCGCGCCGCTTGAGGTAGCGCAGCAGGAAAATGGTGGGCACTGCCAGCGCCACGAGAATCAACAACGGGAAGAGCGTGAGCAACACCGCGCGCGGGACTTCGAGGCGCAGCAGCGCGAACGCTTGCGCGATGAGCAACCCGTCGGCCACCACCAGCGACGCGCACCCGACCAGAGCGTCCCTCAAAGTGGGGGCTTTACGGGCGCTGTGTTCGGTCATTTCGTCTCCTCGTCGTGTCTGGTTCGTGCATAATCGTCCAATGGACAGGCACGCGCGCACCTTGCAGTGTGGGGCGTGCACGAGATAGTTGCAAAGGACACATGATGGCTGATCAGGAATACCGCATCGAACATGACACCATGGGCGAAGTTAAGGTGCCCGTCGACGCCCTCTGGCGCGCGCAGACGCAGCGCGCGGTGGAGAATTTCCCCATCTCCGGCCGCGGTCTGGAGGCGCAGCAGATCCGCGCGCTCGGCTTGCTCAAGGCGGCCTGCGCGCAGGTGAACAAGGACCTCGGCAACTTGGACGCCGAGAAGGCCGACGCCATCATCGCGGCGGCGAAGGAGATCGCGGACGGCAAGCACGACGACCAGTTCCCGATCGACGTGTTCCAGACCGGCTCCGGCACCTCCTCAAACATGAACACCAACGAGGTCATCGCCTCCATTGCCAAGGCCAACGGTGTTGAGGTCCACCCCAACGACCACGTCAACATGGGCCAGTCCTCCAACGACACCTTCCCCACCGCGACCCATGTCGCCGCGACCGAGGCCGCCGCGAACGACCTCATCCCGGCCCTGAAGGTGCTCCAGGATTCGCTGGCAACCAAGGCCCGTCAGTGGCACGAGGTGGTCAAGTCCGGCCGCACCCACCTCATGGACGCCACCCCGGTCACGCTTGGCCAGGAGTTCTCCGGCTACGCCCGCCAGATTGAGCTCGGCATCGAGCGCGTGGAGGGAACGCTGAACCGCCTCGGCGAGCTCGCCATCGGCGGCACCGCGGTCGGCACCGGCATCAACACCCCGGCCGAGTTTGGCGGCAAGGTCACCGAGGAGCTGAAGAAGCTCACCGGCGTCGAGCAGCTTTCCGAGGCCAAGAACCACTTTGAGGCGCAGGCCAACCGCGACGGCCTCGTGGAATTCTCCGGCGCGATGCGTTCCGTCGCCGTGTCGCTGTACAAGATCGCCAACGACATCCGCTTGATGGGTTCCGGCCCGCTCGCCGGGTTTGCCGAGATCCACCTGCCGGACCTGCAGCCGGGCTCCTCCATCATGCCGGGCAAGGTCAACCCGGTGCTGTGTGAGACCGCGACGCAGGTTTCCGCGCAGGTCATCGGCAACGACGCCGCCGTTGCGTTTGGCGGCACCCAGGGCCAGTTCGAGCTCAACGTGTTCATCCCGATGATGGCGCGCAACGTACTGGAGTCGTCCCGCCTGCTGGCCAACACGGCCCGCCAGTTCGCCACCAAGCTGGTGGACGGCATCGAGCCCGACGAGGAGCGCATGCGCACCCTCGCCGAGTCCTCCCCGTCGATCGTCACCCCGCTGAACTCCGCGATCGGCTACGAAAACGCCGCTAAAATTGCTAAGCACGCGGTTAAGGAGGGCATCACCATCCGCCAGGCCACCATCGACCTGGGCTTCGTGGACGGCGAGAAGCTCACCGAGGAGGAGCTGGACAAGCGCCTCGACGTGCTCTCCATGGCGAACACGGATCGGAACTAGACCGGAACTAGAATCTGCCCCCAGCACATCACTTCGAGCTGGGGGCTTTCTCATGCCTGATTCTTTCTCCGAGCTGCGCACCGCTGGCGGCCCGAACAAGCCGTGGGTTATCGGCGGGGTGCTCGCGCTCATCACCGCCATCATCGGCATCGCGCTCGCAGCCGCGTACTGGTACTCCAACCCCCGCCCGACACCGACCAACGACGTTCCCGCCACCGTGACGGTGACCGCGCAGCCTCAGCTGCCTATCGACGATCCTTCGGCCCCTACCGGCACCTACACCGGCACGCTGAACAGCTTGGAGGACAACGCGAAGGTGAAGGCCTGGCCGGCGGTCGCCACGTTTGGTGGCGGCACCGCGTCGGTGACCTACCCCCTGACTGGCTGCACTGCGCTCATCGCCCAGGACGGCACATCCATTCCGTTGACGAAGGGGTGCAACGACGGGCAGGGCCGTTGGGACGTCGAGAAGCTTGAGCCCGGGATAGTAAAACTGAGGTACCTCGAGGGCACGAACGCCCTGGTAGAAGGGGAGCTTTCAGCGGGCTTGCCATAATGTGCACCAGGTGTAATATTGCACCCCGTGCAAAATGAAGGGATCCGAGAGCAGAAGCGCCGCGAGACGAAGCAGCGCATCCGCGACGAGGCCGGCCGGCTGGTGGAGGAACGCGGCTACGACCATGTCACCGTCGATGACATTTGCCGCGACGCCGGCATTTCGCGGCGCACCTTCTTCAACTACGTCGACTCCAAGGACGAGGCCATCTTAGGGTCCTTCCCGTTCGCGTTCAGCGAAGAATCGTTGACCGCGATCAAGCAGACCCAAAGCGACAACGTTCTCGAGCTCGTCATCCGCTCCATCGAGGTCGCCCCCGGCGGCTTCGACGGGCCGGCCACGGCGTGCCGCAGAGAGTTGCTGGAGAAAAACCCCGGGCTCCTGCAGGCGGAGGCGGCCCGCAAGCGCGGCTTTCTCACCCAGGTGGGCCGCGCGGTCTACGACCACTTCGAGCGGTTCCCAGACGACCGGCGGCACACCGGTTCGCTCGAGGACGAAACGCACTTCATCGTCGCGCTCTTCCAAGGGGTTGTAAGCCGCTACCTCTGGCACCCGCCCGACGGCGGCGACCCAGTCGCCCAGCTCATCACATACGCCCAAGATCTTTCGAACTACGCAAAGGACATGCCATGGTAGATACGGCAGAAACGCGCGCAGCCGATACGCCGAAGACCGGCGCTGGCGCCCCAAACGTCGGTATCATTTTTTCCGCCTTGCTGCTCACCATGCTGATGAGCTCGCTCGGCCAGATGATCTTCGCCACCGCGCTGCCCACCATCGTCGGTGAGCTCGGCGGCGTCGACCACATGAGCTGGGTCATTTCCGCGTTCCTGGTCACGATGACCATCGCCATGCCGGTCAACGGCAAGCTCGGCGACGTCCTCGGACGCAAGTGGCTCTACATCACGGGCATCGGCCTGTTCGTCGTGGGCTCCGCCCTCGGCGGCTTCGCCAACACCATGGAGCTGCTCATCATCGGCCGCGCGGTCCAGGGCCTGGGCGCCGGCGGCATGATGGTGAACTCCCAATCCATCATCGCCGAGGTGGTCCCCGCCCGCGAGCGCGGCAAGTACATGGGCGTGATGGGCGCCGTGTTCGGCGTTTCCTCCGTGCTGGGCCCGGTGTTGGGCGGCTGGTTCACTGACGGTCCCGGCTGGCGTTGGGCGCTGTGGATGAACATCCCATTGGGTTTGCTCGCCATGACCGTGTGCGTGGTTGTGCTGAAGCTGCGCCGCGGCTCCGCAAAGGGCATGCACTACGACTACCTGGGCACCACGCTGATGGTCGTGGCAACCACTTCGCTGATCCTCACCACCACGTGGGGCGGCACCCAGTACGAGTGGAGTTCCCCCACCATCATCGCCACCAGCGTGATCGCGCTCGTTGCCGCGGTGGTGTTCGTCCTGGTGGAGCTTCGCGCGACGAACCCGCTCATCCCGATGGACCTGTTCCACAACCGCAACATGGTGCTGACCACCCTCGCCGGAACCGTGCTGGGCTTGGCCATGACCAGTGGCCTGGCGTACCTGCCCACCTACCTGCAGATGGTGCACCAGCTCACCCCGACCGAGGCAGGTCTCATGATGCTGCCAATGGTCGTGGGCATGCTGGTCACCGGAATGGCTGTCGGCTTCATCATCTCCAAGACCGGCCGGTACAAGATGTACCCGCTCGTGGGCATGCTGGTGACCACGCTCGGCCTGTACCTGTTCTCCACGTTGGAGGTGACAACCTCGCTGACCATGCTTGGTGTGTACATGTTCATCTTCGGCTTCGGCCTCGGGCTGGTCATGCAGGTGCTCGTCCTCATCGTGCAGAACTCGTTCCCCCTTGCGAATGTGGGTACCGCAACCTCCACGAACAACTTCTTCCGCCAGATCGGCTCCTCCATCGGTGCCTCCCTGTCCGGGTCGTTGTTCATCCACAACATGCGCGACAACCTGCAGGAGCGACTGCCGGAGGCGTTGGCGCAACTCGGCCCCGAGGGCGCGGAGTACGCGCAGCGCTTCGGCGAGGGCGGCGCGAACCGCCTCACCCCCGAGCTGGTCGCGCAGCTACCGGCGCCCGTGAAAGAAGCGGTGCTGACCTCCTACAACGACGGTCTCACGCCGGTGTTCCAGCTGATGGTTCCCCTGGCCATCGTCGCCTTCCTGCTGCTCCTGCCGGTGCGCGAGGAAAAGCTCAAGGAGGACCTGAGCTAGGATTCACGCGACATCGGCAAGATGAGCTCGTAGATGTCGCAATCACGCCACTGGCCTCGGCGGTCGCCGTAGGCCATCTGGGCCATGTTGTGGAACGTGCCCACCTTTTCAAATCCGCGGGACCTGTGCAGGCCCGCGGATCCCTCGTTTTCCGGGAAGATCCAAGAATGGATGGACCACTTGTGCAGGTCAATGCAGGTCTGAATCAGGTGGTCGAGTAACGCCCCGCCAATGCCGCGGCCGCGCGCGTCGGGGTGTGTGTAGATGGAATCTTCCACCACCCCGTAGAACACCGCCCGGGACGAGGCTTTGGCGGCGCCCACCCAGCCGAGAATTTTGTTCTCGTCTTCCCCATCGACGGCGACAAACACCGTCTCCATAATCTTTTTTCGGGAGAACTGCTCCCAAGTCTGCCCCTGGGTCTCCCAGGAGGCGTTGCCGGTCTGCAGCCCCATCTCATAGATGCTGCGCACCTGCGGATAGTCCTCCGGCCGGATAGGCCGGATGAAAAAGTCCGATTTTTGCATGCGCCCCATTGTCCTGAAGGGCGTGAACGCGCGCAAGCATGCAAAAGCGCCACCCCGCATCCGCAGGGTGGCGCGTAAATCGTCGAGCCGAATTACTTCTCGGTGACGATTGCGGTAAAGGCATCCTCGGTGCCACCGCGGGTCCACTCGATGGTGCCGTTCTCAAACTCCTGGATCCAGCCGGACTGGTCATCCTTCTCGGTCTCCGGGGCAACCGGGAAGCCCAGCTTCTGGTCCAGGCGGACGTCGGTCAGCCACTCGTTGGCAATCTGTCCCCACGTCGGAGCACCGCCGGTGTTCTCGTTCCAAGTGACGTAGTGCTCGTTGTCGTAGGTCACGATCCAGCCACCGTCGGTCTCTTCGACCGCCATCGGCTCGCCCCACTCCGGCATCGCGTACTCGTCCATCGCAGCGACGACTCCAGCCGGCACCATGGCGGTCGCGCCGTCGGCGGTCGTGATTTCCTCAGTCGCCTCAGCGTCGTCGGCGTCGTCGGCAGCAGCGGAGGTGGTGGATTCCTCAGCCGAAGTCGTCTCGGTAGCCGTATCGGTCTCCGTCGCGGTCTCGGAGACAACCTCGGTGGAGGTCGGCTCAGCGTCGTCGTCGTTGGAGCAGGCAACCAGGCCGGTCGCACCAATCGTCAACGCGGCAGCGGAAGCGATAATTTTACGGGAAAACATAATCTGTGCCTTTCGTTTGTGGAACAAGTCCGTTGTCCATTATGAACATCGCGTTAACGTCGGGTCCGCTTCCCACCTGATCGGGGGTGGTTCTTCCCTCGGGAGGAACGGGCGGTGCGGCCCCGTGTCACGCCGACGAAGTCCTGCACAGCGTCGGAATCGTCCACCTTGCGCCACACCAGAGCAATCTCGGTCTGCCCAGCCGCCTCCCCGTTCAGCGGAAGGGCCTTGATCTGCTTGCGCGCAAGGTTCTTCAGCAACGGCAGCGGCGCGTATGCCACACCGACGTTCGCGGCGACCACCTGCAGGGCAGACCGAAGGTCGTCGATAGGCGACTGCCCGGAAAAGTTGACGATTTCTTCCGCGAGATCCTCCCGCGAGACCTCCCCCACCTCGGCGTACACCGAGTCCTTCGGCACCGCGACCCCTGGCGCCTCCTCGTACAGGCGGACGACGTGGTGCTCGTCGCTCACCCGTTCGTCCGGAAGCCGCATAAGCGCGGCCGCAGCTTGCGTGCCGACGAGCGCGAACGGGTCGTCGGACGGGACCGCCTCGAGGCGATCCCCGGTGAGCTCCTCGTAGCGACGGAACCACTTGCCCGGTTCAGTGCCGGTAGCGAAGGCGATGGTGAGCATGACGCTCAATGCTACCGTTTTGCTATGACCGATCAGACCCCCTCCGGCACCGCGATGAAGCCGGTGACCGCCGCAAAGAAACTGGGAATTTACCTCCCCGCCACCCCGCAGGAGTTCCAAGATGGTGCGGTAACGCACGCGGAGCTGCGCGAGCTGCAGGACAAGCCGCCGCAGTGGCTACAGGAACTCCGGCTGCGCGGGCCCCACCCGCGCCCCGAAGTCGCCCGGAAGCTGGGCATCTCCGTCACCGCGCTGAAAAACGCCGGCGTGGAGCAGGCGATGACCACCGACGAGATTCGCGCGCTCCTTGAAGACCAGCCGGAGTGGCTGCAGAAAGCCCGCGCCACTCTCGCAGAGCAGCGCGGACACGGGGGCTCAAGCGACGGAGCCGAAAACCCCGCCGCTGGCGACGTCGACTAGAGCATCTTCCAGTCTTCGAGGCCCGGGTAGAGCGGGTACTGCTGCGCCAGCGCGCGGACCCGGCCGCGCAGCGCCTCGATGTCGGCGTCCTCGCCCTTGATCAGGGTCTCGGCGATGATGTCGGCGACCTCGCGGAAATCCTCCTCGCCGAACCCGCGGGTGGCCAGGGCGGAGGTGCCGATGCGCAGCCCAGACGTCACCTTCGGCGGGCGCGGGTCGAACGGCACGGCGTTGCGGTTGACGGTAATGCCCACAGAGTGCAGCAGGTCCTCGGCCTGCTGGCCGTCCATCGGCGAATTGCGCAGGTCAACCAGCACGAGGTGAACCTCGGTGCCGCCGGACACGACGGAGACGCCGGCCTCACGCGCGTCGTCGGCAAGCAGACGCTCCGCCAGCACCTTCGCACCTGCGAGGGTGCGCTGCTGCCGGTCCTTGAACTCCTCGGTGCCCGCGATCTTGAACGCGGTGGCCTTGGCAGCCACGACGTGCATGAGCGGCCCACCCTGCTGGCCCGGGAACACCGCGGAGTTCAGCTTCTTGTGCAGCTCCAGGTCGTTGGTGAGGATGAAGCCGGAACGCGGCCCGCCTAGCGTCTTGTGCACGGTGGAGGACACCACGTGGGCGTGCGGCACCGGGTTCGGGTGCAGGCCCGCTGCCACGAGGCCGGCGAAGTGCGCCATGTCGACCCAGAGGTAGGCGCCGACCTCGTCGGCAATGGAGCGGAACTCCGCGAAGTCCTCGTGGCGCGGGTATGCGGACCAGCCGGCGATGATGACCTTCGGCTTGACCTCCCGGGCCTGCTCGCGCAGCTTGGCCATGTCGATGAGGTGGGTGTCCTCCTCCACCTGGTAGGCAGCCACGTTGTAAAGACGGCCGGAGAAGTTGATCTTCATGCCGTGGGTGAGGTGGCCGCCGTGCGCCAGGTCGAGGCCCAAGATGGTGTCACCCGGCTCGGCCAGCGCCATAAGCACAGCGGCGTTCGCCTGGGCGCCCGAGTGCGGCTGGACGTTGGCGTACTCCGCGCCGAACACCTCTTTGGCACGGTCGCGGGCGAGGTCCTCGACCACGTCGACGTGCTCGCAGCCCCCGTAGTAACGGCGGCCCGGGTAGCCCTCGGCGTACTTGTTGGTCAGCACGGATCCCTGCGCCTGCAGCACGGAGCGCGGCACGAAGTTTTCGGAGGCAATCATCTCCAAGGTGTCGCGCTGGCGCGCCAGCTCTGCCACGATTGCGGCGTGCACCTCGGGGTCGTAGGTGGCCAGATCCTGGTAGCGGAGGTCTTCAGACACTTCGACCGGGTCCTTTCTTCTCGCGTTGGTAACAACATGTCGAAGTATAGGAAACCCGGTGCGCCAAGAAGCGAGATTCATTCCCCTTTTACGCTGGGTGTAACAATGGTGGCTATGTCTCGAGCCGATTCGTCGCCGTACCTCGACTTCCACCGCGAGGATTGGCGCACACGCCGCGCCACCATGCCCCAAGTGCTCACCGAGACGGAGCTGGATGCGCTCTCCGGCATCGGCGAGAGCCTCGACCTGCAGGAGGTCGAGGACATCTACCTGCCACTGTCGCGCCTGATTCACCTCCAGGTGCGGGCGCGGCAAAAGCTGACCAAGGCGACCGAAACCTTCATCGGCGGAGACCCCGGCCACGTGCCCTTCATCATCGGGTTGGCGGGATCGGTGGCGGTGGGCAAATCCACCACGGCGCGCGTGCTGCAGGTCTTGCTGCAGCGGTGGGACTCGCACCCGCGGGTGGACCTTGTCACTACCGACGGCTTCCTCTACCCCAAGGCGGTGCTGGAGGAACGCGGCATCATGCAACGCAAAGGTTTCCCGGAATCGTACGACCGCCGCAACCTCATGCGCTTTGTCACCGAGGTGAAATCCGGGCAGCCCGTGGTCAAGGCCCCGATCTACTCCCACGAGGCCTACGACATCCTGCCCGACGAGTGCATCGAAGTCCGCCAGCCGGACATCCTCATCCTCGAGGGGCTCAACGTGCTGCAGACTGGGCCCACCCTGATGGTCTCCGACCTGTTCGACTTTTCCATCTATGTGGACGCGAAGACCCAGGACATCGAGCGCTGGTACATCGATCGCTTCCTCAAACTGCGCGACACCGCATTCCGCGAACCCGGCAACCACTTCGCTGATTACGCGACGATGGACGATGCCGCCGCCGCGTACGCCGCGCGCGAGCTGTGGCAAACCATCAACCTGCCCAACCTGATGGAAAACATCCTGCCCACCCGCGTGCGCGCGTCGCTCGTGCTGCGCAAAGACTACGACCACACAGTCCAGCGCGTGCGCATGCGTAAGTTGTAGCTATTTGCCGAACCTGCGGGAGCGCTGCGAATAGTCGCGCAGCGCGCGCAGGAAGTCAATTTTGCGAAACGCCGGCCAGTAGGTATCCGTGAACCAAATCTCCGAATACGCCGCCTGCCAGAGCAAAAACCCGGACAGGCGCTGTTCGCCGGAGGTGCGGATGACCAGATCAGGGTCCGGCTGGCCCGAGGTATAGAGGTGTTCCGAGATGGACTCCACGGTGATTTCGGACGCCATGTCCTTGGCGGCGACTCCGGCGTGAGCTTTGGCGTCGATAAGCGAGCGCACCGCGTCCACGATCTCCTGCCGCCCGCCGTAGCCCACCGCGATGTTGACGGTGAGCCCGGGCTTTTCGTCAGTGGTAGCGGCACTGTCGCGCATCCGCTTGGCGACGTCCTCCGGCAGCAGCTCTAGATGCCCCACCAACCGCACGCGGCAGGTGTAATGCTCCGTGGCGAGGTCTTCGATCACCCCGGAGATGATGTCGAAGAGCAGCTCCACCTCCTCGGTGGTGCGATGCAGGTTTTCCGTGGACAGCAGGTAGATGGTGAGCACGTCGACGTCCATCTCCGCCGACCAGCGCACCAGCTCGCCGATCTTTGCACCCCCGACGCGGTGCCCGTGCGAGATGTCCGCAAAGCCCGATTCGCGCGCCCAGCGCCTGTTGCCGTCCGCCATTACGGCGATGTGCCGCGGGCGCTTCTTGCCGCGGAGCTCGCGTTTCAGGCGCGCCTCGTAGAGCGGGTAGAGCGGGTATCGCAGCTTGGAAAGGACAGACACGGTTAGAACTCTAGCCAGCTAGAAGGTGCTTTTCTTCCGCTGGTCCTTTAGTCCAGCCTTTTCCATAGCGGCATCGATGGCCTTCTCATCGAACGGGTCGATGCCACGCGCCTCCGCGAAGGCCTGGCGGCGCTTGAAGCGGGAGAACCGGCGGTGGAACGACCAGCCGATGAACAGCACCACCACACCCAGAATGACAAGCAGCAGCAGACCGATCGGCGACGCCTTGCCAAAGTCCGGCCCCACCGGGGTCTCCCCCGGAGCCTGCGCGAGGACCCAGTTGGTGGCGTTTGCGGCGGCGACGGTGAACGTGGTCATTTACTTCTCCTCCTCAATGCCCGCGAACAGGTCCGTCTCCGGCAGTGTCGTTTCCACGCGGCTGGCGGCCAACTCGAACTCCTCGGTGGGCCACACCTCTTGCTGGTCCTCGACCGGGCTGGCCAAGAACGCCCCGGCCGGGTCGATCTGCGTGGCGTGCGCGGTCAGCGCATCTGCGCGCTGCTGGAAGTAGGCGGCGCACTCGACCTGCGTGGTCACGCGGTCGAACACATCGCCCTCGTTTTCCTCCCACCGTTTAATCATCAGCTCGTACGGGCTCTTCTGGCCGCGCTGGATCAACCGCTCCTGCAGTAGCTTCATCCGCTGCAGGATAAAGCCGTGGGAGTAGTACAGCTTGAGCGGAGTCCACGGTGCGCCGGCCTCGGGCGCGAAATCGGGATCCCCCGCGCGCTCCCAAGCGAGCATGGACACCGTGTGCACCATGAGGTGGTCCGGGTGCGGGTACCCGCCGTTTTCGTCGTAGGTGATGATCACGTGGGGGCGAAACTCGCGGATCTGCTCCACGATCTTCACCGCCACGTCTTCCGGATCCTGGACGGCAAACGATCCCTCGGGCAGCGGCGGCAGCGGATCGCCCTCCGGCAGGCCTGAGTCCTCGTAACCCAGCCACACGTGCTCCACGCCGAGCGCCGCGGCCGCGCGGGCCATCTCCTCGCGCCGCACGTCCAAGATGTTGTTCAGCACCCCCGGGCGGTCCATTGCGGGGTTGAGCACGTCGCCGCGCCTGCCGTCGGTGCAGGTCACCACGCGTACCCGGTTGCCCTCCGCAGCGTATTTGGCCATGGTGGCCGCCCCCTTGGAGGATTCGTCGTCGGGATGGGCGTGAATTGCCATCAAACGCAAGCCGGTCACTCGATCACTCCAACGTCTGTAGGGCCAGTTCTTTACCTTCGCGTCATCTTAGTACGATCAACCCCGAAGTCCTTACCACCTGCAAGGAGCCGTTTCTGTGAGTACAGCGAGCCCAGCCACCACCTCCCGCCCCTCCGACCGCTACGGCTCGAAGGCCGCATCCGGCTCCATCGGCGGCAAGGTGGTGGCCGTCGTCTCCGTCCTCCTCGTGGGTGCGCTGCTGTTCTTCGGCGTCAGAACAATCATGGACCGCTTCAACGAACCCGTCCGGGCCGAGTTCATTTCGCAGGAGCGTCTCGACGACACCACCGGCAGGCTCTGGATCGACGTCACCCGCAAGCACCCTGACACTCCCGCGTACTGCATTGTCACTGCGGTGGACTACTCGCACGCGGAGGTGGGTCGGCGCGAGGTCATCTTGCCCGCCGGTGCCGAAGAGCACTCCCGCATCGCTGTGGACCTGCCGGTGCGCGAACCGCTCGTGTCAGGACGTATCTACGGCTGCTCCGAGAACCTGCCGTTCTACATGGACCCGGAAAGCACGTTTTACGCAGCACGCTAGCGGGATTCGGCACCGCGCCATGTGGTAATCTTTCGCCCGTATATCTGCACACTTCGGCCCGCTAGCGGCGGGCCTATTTCACGTATCAGGGAAGGTTGAGACCTTTATGGCTGAAACCCAGCAGCAGTACATCACTCCCGAGATGAAGGCCAAGCTCGAGGCCGAACTGCAGCAGCTCATTGACAATCGCCCGGTCATCGCCGCCGAAATCAACGAGCGCCGCGAGGAGGGCGACCTGAAGGAGAACGCGGGCTACGACGCGGCCCGTGAGCAGCAGGATCAGGAGGAGGCGCGCATCAATCAGATCTCCGAGATCCTGTCTAACTCCACCACCGAGCGCTCCGGTGTGGTCGAGGGTGTCGCCCACGTGGGTTCCGTGGTGCACGTGTACTACGACGGCGACGAAGACGACCGCGAGACCTTCCTCATCGGCACCCGCGCGGCCTCCACGGACAACGCGGATTTGGAGACGTACTCGGAGAACTCCCCGCTCGGCGCAGCTGTTGTGGGCGCCTCCGAGGGCGAGACCCGCACGTACACGGCACCAAACGGCCGAGAGATCTCTGTCACCGTCGTCTCCGCCGAGCCGTATGATTCAGACAAGGCCTCCACGCCCCGCGCGAAGTAGCCAAACCTTTTCCCGTTTCCAACGATAGGAATATCCCTGTGATTGCCACCTCTTCCCGCAAAGCAGTAGCCGGAGTCGCCGCTGTGGCGGCGCTCGCCCTGGCAGGTTGCACCCCTCCGCACGAGAACCCGTCCGATGAGAAGGTTGACACGGCCACCGGCCAGGACCCGACCTCCCTCAAGGGTGTCGGCGGTACCACGACCGCTCAGGCGACCTCGAGCGCCGAGGCAACCAACGTCACCGAAGCCAACGAGCTGAGCCAGCAGCGCACTACCACCGCCGCTGCTGCTGCTGGCACCCCGGCGTTCAACAACTGCGGCGCCACCGGACTGGTGCGTCCGGAGCGCCTGACCGTGGACTGCCAGAAGCAGGACGATTTCCTCGAGGACATCGTGTGGGATCAGTGGGGCGAGGACCTCGCGGAGGGCACCGCGACCCGCGTGGTGGTCTCCCCCGACAACCGCGAGGAGGGCGTGAAGGTTGTGCTGGGCAACCCGGAGATGGTTGACGGCGAGGTGGTCTTCACCACCATCTCCGTCGACGGCCAGCCGGTGGTCCCGGACAACCAGTACTAGGCCGACACGAAGAAAGCGCCTCGCGCCGGAGAACCCGGTGCGAGGCGCTTTGTCGTGCGCCGCCTAGCGGTCGTTGGAGAAGTAGGACAGCAGGCGCAGGATCTCGGTGTAGAGCCAGACCAGGGTCACGGCCAGGCCCAGGGCGACGCCCCAGGAAGCACGCTCCGGCGCACCGGTGCGTACGAGCTTGTCCGCCAGGTCGAAGTCCTGCAGGAACGACAGGGCCGCAAGCACGATGCAGACCACGCCGAAGATGATGGACATCGTGCCGCCGTCGCGCAGCGGGGACGTTCCGGCGAAAATGGCCAGCAAGAGGTTACCCAGGGCCATGATCGCGACGCCGAAGATAGCGCCCGTGAGCACGCGGTTGAAACGCGGGGTGACGCGGATCGCGCCACGGCGGTAAACCACTAGCATGCCGATGAACACACCGACCGTGCCCAGGATGGCCTGGAAGATCATTTGGCCAGCGTCGGCGCCGCCGACGGTGAACCAACCCGAAACCAAAATTGAGAAGCCGCCGAGGAACAAGCCCTCAAACGCGGCGTAGATGAGGGTGACAACGGGCGAGCCGAATTCACGGCGGAACGCGTGCACCAGGGTGGTGACGAACCCGCCGATGGCGCCGACGATAGTGAGCATGGAGCCGAGGCCGATGTTGCCGCTGGCGTAGATGGCGAAGTTGATGGCGGCAAACGCGATAATGACCGCCAGCGTGATACCGGTCTTGGTCACTACGTCGTCCACCGTCATCGGGCGGTCTCGGTTGATGTCGGGCGCATACCCCGGCAGGGTGGCGGTCTGGCCGGCCTGGTAACCGTAGCCGTTATTCGCCTCCGCCGCCGGCAGATTGCGCAGAACGGGGTTAGTGCTTCTCACGTCGCACAGATCCTTTCCATAAAGTTGCGTACCGTCATTCCCGGACCGGGATGCTGCCCCAAGGTTGCAAAGAACGCCCGGCCCAAAGAGTTCAATGTCTACAACGTCAGACGTTGACAAAAGGTTCCCACAGCTGCGTCGCTCGGACATCCAGGCGGCGATATGGTGGGCCCATGGGTGTGTTTGAGAATGCGCGACGCGGTCCGCGCACAGGCGGCGACGCTGTGCGCGAGCACATCCGCAACGTCACCGGCAGCGACGACGCGTATGTGTTTGCCTACCGCAGTCTTGAGGTCCACGCCTACGTGGTTGCCAAACCGGTCCCCCACGTCCTGTACACCACGTTCGGCGTGTCTCGTGTCGCCTCGTCGCAGCCGTCCGCGGGCACGCAGACGGAGCTGACGATGCGGGTGCCCGGCGCGCCTGCGCTCCCGCAGCAGTGGCCGGCGGACGTGCTCGCCCGCGCAGCGCGCGACGAGATCGAGCCCGGCCACTACCTGTCGCTGGATACTCCCCGGGGAACGCTGACGGGATTCGTGTTCGTCACCGACCCGCTCCTCGGCGTACTGGACGGACCAACCGGCTTCATTCGCTTCACCTGCGCCGTGGGCCTGGCCGGAGACGACTTCGAGCGGATGCTGTCGTGGGACCCGCTGAAGTTTGCGGCACTGATAGGCGACCGCGTCCCCTTATCCATGACGTCCACCGATCGCGCGCCGCTCAGTGCACATCCCGACGACCGCGACATGCTGGACAGGGTGGTGGGGGCCGAAGGGTCGTCGATAGGCGCTATGCACGCGCGCTTCCTCGACGTTGATGCGTCGGGCCGCGTGGACATGGACACCGCGGCCGCTCGGGCGGTGGTGCGGGCCGCGCGCCACCGCCTGCTACACGGCCGGACGTTCGCTTTGCTCAACGGCGATACGTGGCTGTTATTCGATCCCCACTGCCCCACTGCCGAGCTCGCGGACGACCACATCATTGTGCCCGCGACCACGGCGTTCGCGAACGAGCTGCTGGCAGTATTCGACGCGGCGCCAGGCGTGTACCGCCTGCGCACCGCGCCCCTTGAGATCCGCGTGGTGGATCCGAATACCTAACGCCCCGGCTGCGGGGGCCGGTTTACTTGAATACGGTGCCCCACTCGGCGCGCTTGTCCAAGAACGCCTGAGCCTCGCGCTTCGCGCCGGCGAGATCGTGGTTTGCGCCCCAACCGCACTGCTGCTCGTTGGCGGCTGGCACCTCGTCTACCTTGGTGATGTCCGTCAAGGTCTTCTCGACGAGCTCCGCCACCTCAGCCTCGGACGGGTCACCGGAGAGCAGGAGGTAAAAGCCGGTCTGGCACCCCATCGGGCCGAAGTCGATCACGTTGTCGGCGTGGTTGCGCGCGTGCTCGGCGAACATGTGCTCAATCGAGTGCACTGCTGGCATCTCCAAGTGCTCCACGTTGGGCTGCTTGAAGCGGATGTCGTACTTCACCAGCGTGTCACCGTGGGGCAGCTCCTTGCGGTCCGCCAGGCGGATAAACGGGGCGGCTACCTTGGTGTGGTCGAGGTTGAACGATTCAACATTCATACGATCAGTCATGGCCCCAACTGTACTGAAGGGACGCACCCGTGCCCACCACCCCAACGACGCTCGTCTGGTTCCGCGACGACCTCCGCGTCACCGACAACCCCGCCCTCGCGTACGCCGCGTCGCGCGGCGATGTTGCCGGTGTGCTTATCGACGACTCCTCCGCTGCCCGCCCCCTCGGCCGCGCGGCCGCGTGGTGGAGGGATCGCAGCGCCGCAGCCCTCAGCGAGAAGCTGCCCCTCATCCGCGAGGCGGGCGACCCGCGCGAAATCGTGCCACGACTCGCCCGCGAGATGGACGCTGAGGTGGTGTGGAACCGCCGTTACGACGCGGTCGAGCTCGACGCCGAGGTCAAGCGAGCCGTCGACGCACGCACCTTCCCCGGGTTTTTGCTGGCGGAGCCGTGGGACATCGCCACCGGGTCCGGCACGCCGTACCGGGTGTTCACGCCGTTTTACAAGGCGATGCAGCAGCACTTAGCGGCGCATCCCCCACGCCCGGTGGCTGCGCCGTCGCTCCCCGGGGGCACGCGACTGGAGGTTCCGGCCCCGCCGTCGTGGGCGGAGGAACTGGCTGCGCACAACACACCGGGCGAGGACGCAGCGCTGCGCCGATTCCATGAGTTCCTGGACGGCCTGGCCGACGGGCACAGATACGACAACAACGACCTGACCCCCGGCGCGACGTCCGGGCTGAGCGCCCACCTGCGCTTCGGCGAGCTCTCCCCGGGCTACGTGTGGGCGGAAACCGTGGCGTTCACCGAGGAGCACCCCAACGCAGCGCCAGATGCGTGGGCGTTTCTGCGCCAGCTCGTGTGGCGCGACTTCGCCTGGCACCGCTACTACCACCTTCCGGATCTGGCGGTGCACAACGTGCGCGAGCAGTTCAACCGCTTCGAGTGGGCGTGGAGCGCCAACGCGGCACCGTGGGAGCATGCCGCCGCGTTTGCGAGTGCCGCGATGGAACCGGATGCCGACGCGGCGCAGCACTTAGACCAACTTGCCCAGTGGCAGCGGGGAGCTACCGGGGTGCCGCTTGTCGACGCAGGCATGCACGAGCTGTGGCGCACCGGCACCATGCACAACCGTGTTCGCATGGTGGTGGGATCCTGGCTCACCAAGAACCTGGGCATTCACTGGCGCCACGGCGAGGAATGGTTCTGGGACACGCTCGTCGACGCGGACACCGCCTCCAACCCCTTCAACTGGCAGTGGGTGGCGGGCTCGGGCGACGACGCCGCGCCGTACTTCCGCATCTTCAACCCCCTCACGCAGCAGGAAAAGTTCGATCCCGCCGGCGCGTACGTGTCGCGTTGGGCGCCGGAGGCGCTGCTGCCCGGCTACCCGGAGCCGATGGTGGACATCAAAGCGTCGCGGAAGACCGCGCTCGCTGCATACGACGACATCAAGACTGCACGGTAGGGTCGGTGCGGTGAGCGAAGTGGCCGAAGTGATCGAATTCCGTTCCGTGTCCAAGACCTACCCGGGCGCTGGCAACGCGGCCGTGGACACGTTCAGCTACACGGTCAGCGAGGGCGAAACCACCGTTTTCGTCGGCCCCTCCGGGTGCGGCAAAACCACGCTGCTGCGCATGGTCAACCGCATGGTCGAGCCCACCGCCGGCCAGGTGCTCGTCCGCGGCCGCGATGTGGCCGATGCGGATCCGGTGGAGCTGCGCCGCTCCATCGGCTACGTCATGCAGCATTCGGGCCTGATGCCGCACCGCACCGCCCTGGACAACGTCGCCGACATCGCACGTCTGGCCGGGGCTAGCAAAAAAGACGCGCGGGAGCGTGCTCTGGAGATGCTCGAGCTGGTCAACCTCGACCCCGTGCTCGCGGATCGCTACCCCGGCGAGCTCTCCGGCGGCCAGGCCCAGCGAGTCGGGGTGGCCCGCGGCCTAGTCAACCGCCCAGACATCATCATGATGGACGAGCCGTTCGCGGCCGTCGACCCGGTGGTGCGCCGCAAGCTGCAAGACGAGATTCTGGGCATCCGCGACCGCCTCCACACCACCGTGCTCATGGTCACTCACGACATCGACGAGGCCTTCAAGATGGGCGACCACATCGTGGTGCTGGGCGAACTAGCGGCGGTCGAACAGGCGGGCAGCCCCGAGGACATCATGGCCCACCCAGCCAGCGCGCGTGTCCGGGACTTCATTGGGCTGGACGGGCGCGAGCTCACCGTCGTCAAGCGGGGCGACGCGAACGTGCTGGTTGACGGGTCCGGCACCGTGAAGGGAGTTCTCGCGTGAACTGGGCGTGGCTGAGCGCCAATGGCGGCAGGATTTTCCACTTGGCGTTGGACCACCTGCTCATTGCCCTGCCCGCGGTCGCACTCGCGTTTGTTGTCGCGGTGCCGCTTGGGTGGTTGGCTAACCGCTCGGGTGCCGCGCGAGAGGTGCTTGTCGTGCTCACGAGTTTGATTTACGTTGTGCCGTCGCTCGCCATGTTCATCCTTATGCCCCTGGTTTTGGGGACCTCGATCCTGTCTCCCCTCAACGTGGTTGCGGCCATGGTGCTCTACGGCATCGCGCTCATGGTGCGCTCCGCCGCCGACGCCTTCGGTGCGGTCCCGCAGGACGTGCGCCAGTCGGCGGCTGCGGCCGGATACCCGCCGTTCAAACGCGTCGCCGCGGTGGAGTTGCCGCTGGCGGGCCCCGGTCTGCTCAGCGGGTTGCGGGTGGCCACCGCATCCACCATCAGCCTGGTGTCCGTTGGGGCGCTGATCGGTGTGCAATCGCTCGGCACGCTGTTCACCGAGGGTTTCCAGCGCTCGTTCCCCACCGAGATCCTCGCTGGCCTGATCGGCACTGTCGTGCTTGCCGTCGCCGTCGACGCGGTCCTTGTCATCCTCGGTCGCGCCGCCATGCCGTGGACGAAGGCGAGGTCCTAACATGCAGTTTCTCCTCGACGCGTTGCACTACCTCACGGACGGGTCCCACTGGGCCGGTCCCGCGGGGCTCGGTGCGCGTATCGCCCAGCACCTCGGCTACACCGCGCTCGCGGTGGCGGCTACCGCACTCATCGCGGTGCCGCTGGGCCTGTGGGTAGGCCACACCAAGCGCGGCGCGTCTGCAGTCCTCTCCGCCGCCGGGGCGCTGCGCGCGCTTCCCGCGCTGGGGATGCTGACGTTTCTCGCCGTCGTCCTCCCGTTCGGCGTCACCGCGCCCCTTGTGCCTGCGGTGATCACGCTGGTGTTGTTGGGGGCCGCGCCGCTTGTGGCCGGCATCGTCGCCGGGTTCGACTCGGTGGATGAGCAAGTCGTGCTCTCCGCCCGGGCCGCCGGCTACAGCGAGAGGCAGATCCTCTCCCGTGTGGAACTCCCGCTCGGGGCACCTGTCATGATCGGGGGCCTGCGCTCGTGCGTCGTGCAAATCCTCGCCACAGCAACGGTCCTCGCCTACATCGGGCTCGGCGGCCTCGGGCGGTTGCTTATCGACGGCCTCGCGGTCCAGGACTATCCCCGCATGGTCGCCGGCGCGCTGGCGGTAACCGCGTTGGCCCTCGTCGTCGACGTCGTGCTCGCGCTGGCGCAGTACTATTCGCGGCCGAGGTTGCACTCCCGCGGCTAACATTGGTGGGCATGCATACGAAACCCATCACTCCTGCTCTCCTTGCGGCCGCGGTGCTCACGCTCACTGCGTGCGCCAACGAGGACCCCACAACACCCGCCGACAACGCCGCTGATGCGGATGGTCAGACCGTCACCATCGGTACCGCGAACTTCCCCGAATCCGAGATCATCGGCCAGATCTGGGCGCAGGCCCTGCGCGACGCGGGTTACGAGGTGACGGTGAAATCCGGCATCGGCTCGCGCGAGGTGTACCTGTCGGCGCTCGAAGACGGCGCGATCAACGTAGTGCCCGAATACGCGGGAAATCTGACGCAGTTCTACGGCGAGCTGAAGCAGGGCGCGGACGAATCCGCAGTGCGCGAGACGCTTAATTCCGTCCTCCCCGACAGCCTGGAGGCAGGCGACTTCAGCCCCGCCGAATCCAAGGACGCCTACCGCGTCACCCGCGAAACTGCGGATGCGAACGGGCTGTCCAACATCGCTGACCTGGCCAAGCTGGACACCGTGACCATCGCCGCCCCGCCGGAATTTGCGGAGCGCCCGTACGGCCCGAAGGGGCTCTCGGACGTCTACGGCATCGACGCTTCGAAGGTGACCGTCACCCCGATCTCCGACGGCGGCGGCCCGCTCACCGTTGCGGCGCTCGTGCAGGGCACCGCCAACGTGGCCAATATCTTCACCACCTCCCCCGCCCTGCTTGACAACGGGGAGGAAGCCGACTTGGTCATTCTCGACGACCCGGAAAACCTCATCCCACCACAAAACGTCGTTCCCGTTATCCGCTCCGGGCAGCTGCCCGACGGCGCCCTCGACGTGATCAACGACATCGACGCGAAGCTGACCACCCAGGACCTCGTGGAGATGAACCTGCGCAACGTGGGTGAGGAACGCGCGGAGCCGGCGCAGATCGCCCAGGACTGGGTGAGCGAACAGTGAGGCCGCTTGAGAAACTCCTCGTCCCCCTGTTCGCCGGCGCGGGCGTGCTGCACTTTGTCAAACCGGAACCGTTCGATCGAATCGTGCCCGGCGCGTTGCCGGGCAGCGCGCGCACGTACACCTACGTCTCCGGCGTCGCGGAGCTCGTCGTGGCGGCGCTGCTGGCGAATGGAAACACACGCGCAGTCGGGGGCCCGCTGGCCGCAGCACTGCTCGCCGCGGTGTGGCCGGCAAACTTCAACATGGCCTGGCAGTGGCGAAACAAGTCGTTGCCACTCAAGGCGATCGCCATCGGCCGCTTACCGCTGCAAATCCCACTCATCCGAGCGGCGCTGCGAATCGGGCACCGATGACAGGGGCGGCGAAATACCGTGAGGTGATCGTCGAGAAGCTTGCTGCCCGCGACCCTTCCTCCTCCATCTGCCCGTCCGAAGTGGCGCGCGAGCTGGGCGACGAGCACTGGCGCGACCTCATGCAACCTGTCCCCGACGCGGCGCAGCAGCTTGTCGACGCCGGTACCGTCATCATCACCCAGGGTTCCGAAACCGTAGATCTGGCCACCGCGAAAGGTCCTATCCGAATTCGCCGCGGACCCCGCTTCTCATAGTGCCCCCAGTCGGACTCGAACCGACACTGCGCGGATTTTAAGTCCGCTGCCTCTGCCAATTGGGCTATAGGGGCGATGAGGAACCATGGTACTTCCCCGTTATTGCTGGGCGAGAATTGGTGGGGGAATTCTCGCCCAGCGGAGACGGATGCGTCGCCTTACACTCACTGTGCGAAACACGAGTTTCGCTTGAGCTTTGCACCAAATTTCCCGCATTCGCAAAGGCAGTGGCCATGAACATCCAGCTCCCTCCTCCACTTGATCAACTGATAAGAAACCTCAATCTCGAACAAATTATGGCCGTCGTATCCGGCGCATTTTTGGTCGGCGGCCTACTGGGCGGAGTTGTCGGATCCGCGGCTGGCGGCAGCTCAACGGCGACCGGGTCTTCCTCAAATGAACACTCGCCCACTACCCCGCAGAAGGACCCTGTGCTTGAAGGCCGCGCAAAATTGTCCGCGCTCCACCAGGCAGATGGGCCAGACTCTGGCAAGGACGCGTTCGACGGCAACGGGCAGACCCATCCCTTCAACGGCCAGGTCATCCCCGGTTTCTCCGGAGTTGTTGAGATTGGTGACGGCACCTTCTACGGTTTGCCCGACAACGGTTTCGGCTCGAAAACGAATTCCTCGGACTTCCGGCTGCGCATCTACCAGGTCAAACCGAATTGGGAGACCGCAGCCACCGCCAAGAACCCAGAAAACGTGGGTGGTATTGAAGTGCTGCACCAGATCGACTTGAAGGATCCCGAGCGAAAGATTACCTGGCCGATCGTCAACAACGACAACGATGATCGCCTCCTCACCGGCGCAGATTTTGACCCAGAGTCGATTGTGCAGGCATCCGACGGCTCGTTCTGGATCGGTGAGGAGTTCGGCCCGTACATTCTGCACTTCTCCGCGGACGGCACGCTGCTCCACGCGCCCTACCCGCACCCAGGGGTGAAGAGCCCATCAAACCCGACACTCAGCGCCGATGAGAAGCCAAACCTGCGCAATTCTAAAGGCTTCGAAGCCATGGCCACTAACGGCCGGTACCTGTACCCGATCTTCGAAGGATACCTTGACGATGCGGAAGACAAACGGGAACGCATCGTCTCCCAGTTTGATACCGAAACCGGGGAGTACACCGGCGCAACCTGGACCTACGTGGCCGAAAGCGAAGACGCTTTGATCGGGGACGCGTTCCTCACCAAAGACGGTCGCCTGCTGGTTCTTGAGCGCGATGACTCTCTCGGATCTGACGCGGCACTCAAAAAGGTGTTTGAGGTGAGGAACTTCGGCGATGTCGAGGCGAGTACGACCTTGCAGAAACACCTCATGGCGGACCTGCTGAACATCGCCAACCCAGGCAGGATCGGCATGGTCTCGGACGCGCGCGCTTACGGTGTTGGGGACCCGTTCGCGTTTGCTCTCCGCAGCGTTGAAACGATCATCCAGCTCGAGGACGGTCGCTACCTCACCGCGCTGGACAACAATTTCCCCGGCGACGATGGACGTTACCGCGGCAAGCCCGACGACACCGAGATGATCATCTTCTCCGTGAAGTAACTGCCGACATCGCGGCGACGCCGAGCCCGCTCGCCACAACCGCGGGCCACGGCGAGCGCCCGGCCTCCCGCGCGTTGCCCGCGGCGATGGTGCCCGCCACCGCCACGGCGAGGTTGACCGGCACCTGCACCAACGGGCGGCCACTCAACGCGCCGGCCACCACGGCGGCAGCATGCAAAGGAGTGGCCGTTGCGCCGTACCAGCCCGGGTCGGTGCTTTTGGCGGCCTCGCGCACGGCGTCGTCGAACTTCTGGTTGCCGCCCTCCGGGGTGCCCACGAGCGCTTCTAGGTCGCGCTCCTTCACCACCGTGTCCACGCTGACCGATTCGAAGATGGGCAGAATCTGTTTGTAGGCCAGTGGGGTGAGCACGCCCAGCCCCCACGCTGCCAACTTGCGGGTCATGATCGGGGCGGTGACGTACGGGCGGCGGTGCAGCCCCACCGCCTCGGCGTAGCGCTGCATCATCTCCACGTACGGCATCGAGTCCGGCCCGCCAACGTCGAAGGTGCGGTTCATCTCCGCCGGGAGATCGGCCGCCGCGACAAGGTAGAAGGCGATGTCGCGGGCGCCGATCGGGGTGATCTTGTTTGTGATCCAATTCGGCGCGATGAACGCGGGTGCCCGCTCGGTGACGTGGCGCAGCAGCTGGAACGACAACGAGCCGTCGCCGATGACAACGCCCGCCTGCAGCACCGCGGTGGGCACGCCCGAATCCATCAAGATCTTGCCCACGCGCACGCGCGAAATAAGGTGCTCGGACATTTCCTCTCCCTGCGGGTGCAGCCCGCCCAGGTACACAATCCGGCCGACTCCGGCGCGCTTGGCTTCTTCGCCGAACTGGCGCGCCATGTCGGCTTCTTCCTGGGCGAACCCGGCACCGTCGCCCATGGAGTGCAGCAGGTACCAGGCGCAGTCCGCGCCCTCAAGCGCAGTAGCAACGTCCGCCCGTTCGCTGGCGTCGCCTTCGACAATCTCCACCTCATCGCCCCAGGTCTTGCTCAGCGCCTTGTCCTCGTCTCTGGCGAGGATCTTCACGCGCCAGCCGTCGTCAAGCAGTTTCTTCACCACGAGACCACCCACGTAGCCTGTGGCGCCAGTGACCAGACCAGTCCTTATTTCAGTCATGCCGGTAATCTTGCTCCTGCACGGCCGGTAATACTTGGACGGAGTTCTCACTTGACCAGGCAATGGCTTTTCCTCGTGCCCTGCGCACTCGGCGCGCTCGGGCTGTTTCTGTCCCGCCGCGCCGGCGACGGCACCCACGGCTTCTACTGGGCCACCGCGCTTACCGCTGTGGTCTACGCGGCGGCGTGGTGGATCTGGGGAAACCGCAGAGCCTTTGCCGGGCCGCGCAAGCTTCTCGACGTCCTCCGGGGCGCCCTCATCGGCGCCGCCCTCGCCCTCGTCTTCGTGCTCGGCGCGGTGGTGGTCATCCGCATCCCCGCGCTGGCGGGGCCGGCTGCCGAGCTGCTGAACACCCCGGACAAGGGCGGTTACCTGCTCACGCTGCTGGTACTCGTGGTCAACGGCGCCGGCGAAGAGCTCGTGTACCGCGACATGGTCCCGCGGCAGTTGCGCGCCCACGGCCAGTCGGTGGCCCAGGCCGGGTTGTGGTCCACGGCCATTTACTCCCTGGTCACCTGCGCAATGGGCGTGCCGCTGCTGGTGTTCGCGGCGGGCGTTCTTGGCGCGGTGACGTACTACGAGTCCGTCAAGACCGGCAGGCTGTACTCCCCTATCGCGGTGCACCTGACCTGGAGCATCGGGATGCTGTTCATCCTGCCGCAGTTCTTTTAGATCAGGACCACCGCCCGCTGTCGGCTACTCCCCCTCCTCTGCGCGGATCCAGCTAGTAGGGGCCAGCTAATGGGCCCGCGGGGGCGAATAGCTGGCTCCTGGTAGCTGGATCCCGAGTGGGGGAACCGCTCCTACTCGCTGACCGAGAACACCTTCTTTTTCGGTTCCTCCTCCGCCACCGTCGATCCGGCCACCGAGACCTTCGGCGCATCCAGCATCTCGGACATGAAGCCCGCCACCCACTGCAGCAGCTCCAGGTCCCGCAAGTTGGGTGCGTTGATCGCGCGCTTGTTCCCGCCCTCGCGCGGCATGGGCACCTGCAGGGTCTTCGCTGCGGCCCGGTAGTTCGCACCCGGGTACAGGCGCTTCAGGCGCACCTGCTTGGAGTCCGGCAGCTCAACCGGGTGGAGCTTGATGCGCGTGCCCTGGGTGAGGATGTCGGCGACGCCCGCCGCACGCGCCTGGTTACGCAACCGCGCAACGGCCATTAGGTGCTCGACCTCGGTGGGCAGAGCGCCGAAGCGATCCACCATGTCGTCGGCGGCGGCGGTGAGGGCATCGTCGTCGCGCGCCTCGGCGAGCCTGCGGTAGACCTCCAGGCGCAGGCGCTCGGAGTTGATGTAGCTCTCGGGGATGTGGGCGTCGACGGGCAGATCCACGCGGATTTCCTTCGGGCCCTTGTCGGTGGCGTCGACGGGCTCGCCGCTCATGAGTCCCTTGAAGGTCTCCACGGCTTCACTGACCAGGCGGACGTACATGTCGAAGCCGACGCCCGCGATGTGGCCGGACTGCTCCGCACCGAGCACGTTGCCCGCGCCGCGCATCTCCAGGTCCTTCTGCGCCACGGCCATGCCGGCGCCCAAGTCGTTGTTCTGGGCGATGGTGGCAAGGCGGTCGTAGGAGGTCTCTGTGAGCGTCTTGTCCTTGGGGTACAAGAAGTAGGCGTACGCGCGTTCGCGGGAGCGGCCAACGCGCCCTCGCAGCTGGTGCAGCTGCGACAGGCCCATGTTTTGGGCGTTTTCTACAATCAAGGTGTTGGCATTGGCGATGTCCAGGCCGGTTTCCACGATGGTGGTGCACACCATCACGTCGTAGTCCCGGTTCCAGAAACCCTGCACGGTTTGCTCCAGCACCTGCTCGCTCATCTGCCCGTGGGCGACGACGATGCGCGCCTCTGGCACGAGCTCGCGTAGCTGGCGGGCGGTCTTTTCAATGTCGGAGACCTTGTTGTGGATGTAGAAGACTTGGCCGTCGCGAAGCAGCTCGCGCCGGATTGCTGCCGCGACCTGCTTGCCCTCCTGCGGGCCCACGTAGGTCAGCACCGGGTGGCGGTCTTCCGGCGCGGTGGTGATCGAGGTCATCTCGCGGATGCCGGTCAACGACATCTCGAGGGTTCGCGGGATCGGCGTCGCCGTCATGGTCAGCACGTCCACGTGCGACTTCAGCGCCTTGATGTGCTCCTTGTGCTCGACGCCGAAGCGCTGCTCCTCGTCGACGATGATCAGCCCCAGGTTCTTCCACTGCACGCCCGTCTGCAGCAGGCGGTGAGTGCCGATCACCACGTCGACCGAGCCGTCTGCCAGGCCGGCCATGATCTTCTTTGTGTCCGCGGCGGAGGTGAAGCGGGACAGCTCGCGCACGGTCACGCCGAAGCCGTCCATGCGCTGGTTAAAGGTCGTGAAGTGCTGCTGCGCCAAAAGCGTGGTGGGCACGAGCACGGCAACTTGCTTGCCGTCCTGGACTGCCTTGAACGCGGCGCGCACCGCGACCTCGGTTTTGCCGAAGCCGACGTCGCCGACGATCACTCGGTCCATCGGGGTGGGCTTTTCCATGTCCGCTTTGACGGCCTCGATGGCGGTGAGCTGGTCTTCCGTCTCCACAAACGGGAAGGCGTCTTCCATCTCGTGCTGCCACGGGGTGTCCGGGGCGAACGCGTGGCCCGGGGCGGCCTGGCGCTTTGCGTACAGCTCCACCAGCTCGCCCGCGATCTCCCGCACCGCCGCGCGAGCCTTGCGCTTGGTGGACTTCCAGTCCGAGCCGCCCATTTTGCTTAACGACGGCTTCTCGCCCCCGGTGTACTTGCTCAGCAGATCCAGCGACTCCATGGGCACCCACAGCTGGTCACCGGGCTGGCCGCGCTTGGCGGGCTGGTACTCCAGCACGATGTACTCGCGGCGGGAATCTTCGTCGCCGGCTTTGACGGTGCGCTCCGCCATCTTCACAAATTTGCCGATGCCGTGGGTGTCGTGCACCACGAAATCCCCCGGCTGCAGCGCCAGCGGATCGACGCGGTTGCGGCGGCGCGGAGCTCGTCGCTTAGCACCCGCGATGTCGCCCACGCGGTTGCCCGTGACGTCAGTTTCCGTGACCACCACAAGGTTCGGGCCGCCGAACACGAGGCCAGCGTGGGACAACGCCTGGTAGAGGGTGACCGCCCCGTCCACGGGCTCGAGGCCCGGCGTGGCCACGCGCGCGGAGATGCCGTGTTCCCGCAGGCGATCCGCCATGCGGTCGATCGTGCCCTTCGCCGGCGCCACGAACGCCACCTTGCCGTGGTTTTGCCCGATGTGCAGCTTTAGCGTGGCGTAGAACTGCTCGATCGCCTTGGGGTCACCCTTCGGTGCGGGCGCCGCTTCGAACTCCAGGGGCAGCGTCGCGGCGTCGTCTGCAGCGAACATGCCGGGCGGGGCGAAGGTCCACCAGGCGTTGCCCGCCTTCCGCGCCGAGATTTCGAGCGACTCGTAGGAGCGGTACGACGACGCGGAGACGTCTAGCCCCTCCACCGCGACGGGCCCCTCGGCACCCATCGCGGCGGCCTCCCAACCGGCCTCGAGAAACTCGCGGTCCGTGGCCTCCAAGTCGGCGATACGCGCGCGGACCTTCTCCGGGTTTGTCACCAGCACCACCGAGCCGGACGGCATGAGCTCCGGGAGCACGGCGTACCGCTCCTGCGTCAGCGCCGGGATGAGCGCCTCCATGCCGTCCGCCGGCTGCCTCTCCGCGATGCGGGTGAGCAGCGACGTGAGCGTCGGGTTGGAGGGGAACTTTCGGGCGAGTTCGTCTGCCTTGGCGGCCACGGCGTCGTCGATAAGCAGCTGCCTCGCGGGGTGCAGCTCGACGGAGCGCACCTCCTCGATGGTGCGCTGGTCCGCGACTGCGAAGGAGCGAGTGTCCGTCACTTCGTCGCCCCAGAACTCGATGCGCACGGGGTTGAGCGCGGTCGTTGGGAAGACGTCGATAATGCCGCCGCGAGTGGCAAATTCGCCGCGCGCCGCGACCATATCCACGTGGTTGTACGCGAAGTGGACGAGCTGCTCGGTCAGGGCCTCGAAGTCGTGCTCCTGGTCCACCTCAATGCGCACGGGCTCCACCGCCGGCAGCACAGGCTGACACACGGCGCGAGCCGCGGCGACAATCACCCGCGGCATGTCCCACAGCACCTTCGAGCGACGGCCCACGATGTCCGCGGCCGGCGAAAGCCGCTCGTGCGGCAGCGTCTCGTACGCCGGGAACTGCGCCACTTTCTCCTCGCCGAGGATCGCCTTGAGCTCCGCGGCGAGATCTTCCGCCTCGTGGTCGGTTGCCGTGACCAGCAACAGCGGGGTCTCACGCGCGATGGCGCCCGCGGCCCATGAGCGGGTCTGGTCAATGCCAGTGATGTGCAGCGCATCCTCGCCCACGTGGGTGACAAGCCCCTTGAGCTTGGGGTCCGTCAGCGCAGCGGTAAGCAATCCGCCGAGAACGGGAGGGGTGCTTTCAGTCATGTTCCTTTATGCTTTCTCTTCCTCGACGGTTGCATCCGCAGCGGTCACCGCCGCGCCTTCTTCCTGCTCCGCGGCATCGCTTGTGTACACCCGCGGCTGTGCTTCCATCCCCCGCAACCCGTTCCAGCACAGGTTGGAGATGTGCGCTGCCACAGTGTGTTTGTCGGGAATGCGCTCGTCTAACCACCACAGCGCGGAGTTGGAGACGGTACCGACAAGCGCCTGACCGTACAGCCCCGCCATCGCCTCGTCGAGCCCGCGGTGCTTGAACGCCTCCGCCAACAGGTGGGACACCTCCGCCGTGACCCTGTTGAGGATGGTCGAGTACGTCCGCCCCTCCCCCGGCAACTGACCGTGAGCGAGGATGACAAACCCGTCCGTATCTTCCTCCACGTACGTCAGAAGTGCTAGCACGCCGCGTTCGATGCGCTCGCGCCAGCGGCCGGTCTGGATGGATGAGGTAATCGCCTCCTCCAGACGAGCCATCTCGCGACGCACAACTTCCTGGTACAGCCCCTCTTTGCTGCCAAAGTGCTCGTACACCACCGGCTTGGACACGCCGGCGCGGGCAGCGATCTCTTCCATGCTCACGCCGTCGAAACCGCGCTCCGCGAACGCCTGGCGCCCCACTCCGACCAATTGGTCCCTGCGCTGGGGTGCTGTCATCCGCGTTCGAGCCATGCGATCTAGCTTAGAGCGTCACCCCGGACACCCCGTCTTTGGCAGCGGACGGGTCTGGTCTACAATCATCGTTGCTGTTCCCCATGGTGTAATCGGCAACACTACGGTTTTTGGTACCGTCATTCTAGGTTCGAGTCCTGGTGGGGAAGCTTTTTCATTGGAGGGGTAGATGAAACGCCACATTGCCTGGCTTTTGTCGTGCGGATTGTTGGTGGGATGCGGTGCTACGCCCCCGCCTATCGACGAACCTCCGGCCCCCACCCCAGCCCCAAACCAAAGCGATTCGGACCCCGCCCCCTCCAGCAGCTCGCCTTCCGACGCTGCTCACGCCCCCGCCGCGTTCCACTTCAAGAGCGGCGTCTTAGAGATCGGCGACTTTGACCCCTACACCCTCGGCGACAACATCTTCGACCCGTGCACCGAAATCTCGCCCGAGGAGTTCGCAGCCGCCGGCTTTGACAACGTGGAGCCGCTGCCGGAGGAGTACGCGGGGCTGGCGAAGGGGTTGAGTGCTTGCGAGATTCGCGACTCGCGCGGCGTCCCGATTGCTGACATTTCTAACAACACGGCTAACCGCGGAACGATTGCGGATAATGCCGATGTTTTCCCGAACTATACGTCGAGTTTGCTGCCGACACTGTTCACCTACGACTTCGGAGATCCGAATAGTACGAGCTGCTATGCACAGGTAGACACCACTCGAGGCGGCTTGAGCGTTGGGGTTCCGGGACTGCCAGGGCGTGACGCGCGCAATTCGACATGCGAGCGCGCAATACAGGTCCTAGAAGAATTGTTCGCCCTTCCCTAACGTTGCTCATTTCAGTGCGCAAAATCTTCTAATCGGTGTTCTAGCTCTTTACCCTTTACGGGTGAACGAAGGCACTGAACACCGGGGGACCAATGCTAATTCAGCTAAACACGGAACAGATTCAACATGGTATTGACATCTTGCGCCGGATTTCTGATTCTCTTGCTTCCAGACGCGTAACTGGGGCCCGATCATCACTTTCCTCTTTCTCCCGCGCCAGTGGCTTGGACGAAGCGGGCGGTCGTTTGAGCCCGATCGGAGATGAGCGCGCCCCGGAAGCGAACCAGGCGATTGCGCTGTATCTGAAGCAGACTGCCGACAGCCTGTGGCTCGCTTTGACGAACACGATGCAAACCGACGAATCGTTCTCAGGCACTCTGGGGTCGGTGCTCTCGCCCCTGCCGGTCCACGCAGCTGCGCTCACGTCGCTTTACGCAAAGGGGTTTCAGCAGCTCGGGCCCGCAGACCCGAAAACGAATACGTTCGATAACTCGGCCGTTGCTTCGGCGTCTGAGTCGTCGCTGTTGTCTGCTGAGTCCAAGCTGGTCGGTACTAACACGTCTCTGGCGTACTCAGCGTCGGACTTTTGGAATTCCAACGCCGAGCTCGTTGAGGATGCGATGGATGAGCTCAATGGTGTGCACCACTCGCTGAGCTCGTCCGCCGAGACGGTCTGGATCGCGGAGGCGATGAAAAAGGTCACCCAGATTCAAAACGCTGGATTGGAGTATGTGGCCAACTCCCGCTCCCTCGCCACCCACACCGAAGCACTCGGTATGGCGGCAGACGCCGAAAGTATCCTCGCTTCGGCAGCGACCGCGGCGTATCTGGCGGCCGAAACCCCCGAGATGAAGCAGCAAATCGAGTCGGAGTATCTGCGTTCTTATTCCGGCCGTATGACGGAGGGGCTGCGCCCTGCAATACCGGTGTTCAACCGCCTCCTGCCGGAAGCTGGCAATCTGCCGACGCTCCCCTACGCCAGCACCGACGTCCCGGCCCCGGCCGCACCGTCTTACACGCCGACAACGTTGCCGCAGGGCTTGCAACAGACTCTGACTAGCCGCGGCTTGGGCGATCTGGCTCACGCGACGTCTCCGGCCGAGGTCATCCAGCAATACGGTCGGCCAACGTCAGAAACATACGAACGCATTGCGGCTGGCTCAGCACCCACACATGCGGCGACTGCAGTCCTCGCACCGCCGAACCCCGCGGCGGCAGGCGGCGTCGTGACGGGCGGCACCGCTACCCCCAGTAGCCCATTGACGCCCGCGGCCAACGGTGGGTTTGGCCAGTCGGCGGGTGGCATCGGTATGCCCGGCGCGGCCGCAGCCACTAGCCTCGGCGGCGCTGGCGGCACTCGAACCGCGGCCACGGGAGGAGCCGGTCGCGCAAGCACCAATTCCGGGGCGCGGAACGTCGGCACGACCCCACGGCACGGTGTAAACACAGGTGGCGGCACCCGGGGCGGTGCCGGGGCGCTTAACGGTCTCGCCGCGGCCGGGCAAGCAGGCCGGGGGTCCAGCGGTACGGGTGGCGCAGGGTCGCCGATGAACAACGCACGCGGCGGGCTAACCGGAGCACCCGGGGGCGCGGGCGGCCAGCGCGGAGGCGCTCTACTTGGGTCAGGAATGTCTGCTGGGGCGGCAAGCACCGGCCTACGCCCCGGTTTTGGCCCAGGCGCTGGTTTCGGCAGCGGCGGCGGGACGGGTATGGGCACCGGCGCGGGTAGCTTCGGCAGCGGCGCCGCTACCGGCGCGGGTAGCCCCGGTGCCGGTCCGGGCGCTTACAACGCAAACAACGCATACGCCGCCACTGGCTCCGGCGGCGCAGCCACCCAGCACAACCAGGGCGGGCGAGGCGCGGCGGTCGCTGCCGGCCCAGCGGGGGCAACGGGCAACCGCGGACGCGGCAGGGAAAAAGCCAGCACGAAGGTCCGCACTGTCACCAGTGCGGTCGAGCGAGACGGGAATCTGAAAGCGCTGCTGGGCGATGCCCCGCTACTGCTGCCCTCCATCATCGGCCACAACGTGAAAGGCTAAGCCCAACGCCCCGAGGCCACACCCGGCGAAAAATCCCCGGGGCGGCTAGTCCATGGCGTAGGGGCTGGGCTCGGCAAGATCCGGTTGTTGGCCGGGCTCAACTACCACGAACTGGCCCATCATGCCCTGGTCCTCGTGGTTGAGCATGTGGCAGTGGTACATGTACGGCAGCGTCGGGTCCGGGTAGTAGCCGATCTCTACGAGCAGGCTCACTGTGGCGAGCGGGGGCACCGTAATGGTGTCGTGCCAGCCCGTGGTGAACTCCAGGTCTCCGTTTTCCACCCCGATGACGGCAAACCGCGCGTCGTGGATGTGGAAGTTGTGCATCATGTCCTCGTTGTCGTTAGACACATGCCAGATCTCCGGGCCGTTGTGGTCCACGACCTCGTCCACGCGGAGCATGTCCATCGTCTTGCCGTTGATTTCCATGTTCTTCATACGGAACTCGCGCTCAACGGTGACGGTGTCGGGGCTCGGCACATTCACCGGCACGAGCGCGCCGGGCAGGGCCGGGTAAGCGGGCGCATCCTCGGGCGGCGCGGCGATCTCGAGCAGATCGAATTTGTCGGTCAGGCCGAACATCTCCGCGGTGTCCCTATCCGGCAAGCCACCGAGGTTCGGCACCCCGTCGCTGCGCAGCTTGAGGTCCTTGCCGGGTTTGAGGTCGACCACGATCTCCACGCGCTCGCCGGGGCTGAGCAGCACGCCATCGACTTCCGCCGGCGCATCCAGCAACCCCTGATCGGTGGCGACGATCTGGAACGGCACCCCCAGGGACAGGTGGTGGAAGCGCATCGTCGCACCGTTGAGCACGCGCAGGCGCAGGCGGCGCGTGGTGGCCTCAAAGCGGGTCTTCGTCATGCCGTTTACTAGCACGGTGTCGCCGACCCAGCCGTGCTCCGCATCCAGCTGGCCGTCTTCGGTGAAGTTCGCGTCGGTGATGATGACGGGGATGTCGTCCACGCCGTAATCATTGGGCAGGCCGGGGAAGGCGGAATCGTCGTCGTCAAGCACGATGGCCCCTGCGAGCCCGCGGTAGGCGTGCACCGCGGATTTCCCGCGCGGGTGCGGGTGGTACCAGCAGGTCGCGGCGGGCTGGTCCACGGTCCAGGACGGCGACCACGACTCGCCCGGCGGGAACATCAGTGCAGGTCCCCCATCGGCGGATGCAGGCAGGTGCAGGCCGTGCCAGTGCACCACCGTCGCCTCCGGGAGCTCGCTACGCACTGTCATGTCGATGCGCTCGCCGCGCCGCATGAACAGCGTCGGTCCCTGGTACGGACCGTTGAAACCCCAGGTCTTGGTCATGGTGCCGGGGACCATCTCAAACTCGCCCTCTTGGGCGGCGAGCTCGAAGCTGCGGACATCGCCGTCGAGCGTGCCCTCATACAGCGGCGGGATGCGAAGCGGGCGCGCGTCAGCGTCTGCCCCGCGCGGTGTCGGCTGGTCCGAGCACGCGGCCGCCCCCGAAGCCGTGGCCGCCATCGCTGTAGCCACGACAGCGCCCTTGAAAAACGTTCGCCTGCTCATCCTCATTTCGCCTCCAAGTTCGCCGAATTGCCACAATGATCCTACTATCCGCAGGTATGCGTAACGAGGAAGCGAACGCCCGCCGGTTCATCTGGTCCAACGGTTTGCAAAACATCGGCGACCAGATCGTGGCGCCGAAAACGGTGCTGCCGTGGCTGTTCAACGCGGCCGGGGTGCCGGCGGTGCTCACCTCGTTCCTCGTCCCCATCCGCGAGTCCGGCTCGATGCTCCCCCAGGCGTTCCTCAGCCCGTGGGTGACCTCGCAGCGCTCCCGCAAACGGGTGTGGCTTATTGGTTCATGGGGGCAGGCGCTCGCCGCGATGCTGATCGCGGTCAGCGCATTGCTTCTCGACGGCGTTCCGCTCGGCGCCGCAATCCTCGCGCTCCTCGCCGCGCATGCGCTGTTCCGCTCGCTGTGCTCTCTGGCGGGCAAGGATGTGCAGGGGCGCACCATTTCGAAGGGCCGCCGCGGGGACATCACCGGCCGCGCCACTGCCCTCGCCGGCGGGTTCACCCTCGCAATCGGTTTGATACTCACCTTCCTGCCCAACGAACTGCCGCAGTGGGCGATTGCCGCGCTGCTCGCGGGGGGCGCGTCAACGTGGGCGCTGGCATCGTTAGTCTTCGCAGGCATCGACGAGCCCGAAGCGGAACCGGAGGACACAAGCGGGCAAAGCGCCGGCGACATGTGGGCGCTGGTGAAAGGCGACCGAGACCTGCAGCGATTCCTGCTCGTGCGCTCGCTCATGCTGGTGACCGCGCTGTCCACCCCGTTCATCGTTGTTCTGGCCGGCGACGAGGGCGCGGACCTGACCGGCCTTGGCGCGTTCATCATCGCCTCCGGCGGCGCCTCGCTGCTGGGAGGAAGGATTTCGGGCAGGTTGTCCGACAAGTCGTCCAAGAACACGATGGCGTGGGCGGCTGGGGTGGCTTCCACGGTAATCGTACTGCTCGTGCTCAGCGCCCGGGTGGCGCCCAGCGGCGTCAACGCGTGGGTCATGCCGCTCGGATTTTTCCTGGTCAACCTCGCGCACACGGCCGTGCGCGTGAGCCGAAAGACGTACCTGGTGGACATGGCGGACGGCGATAAGCGCACGATGATCACCGGCGCGTCCAACACGGTGATGGGCGTGGTGCTTCTTGTCGTCGGCGCGATTTCCTCGGCCATTTCAGTGCTCGGCCCGCAGGCCGCGCTGCTTTTTCTGGCCGTGGTGGGTTACGCCGGCGTGGTTGGCGCGCGGAACCTGAAAGAAGTCTCTTCCGCCTCCGCGTAACCGTTATGCTTGTGGCCGACAAATCCGCAATTCCCAAGGAGCTCTCGAGTGCCTAACCACTCCGAACGTGCCGTTGTCGTGCTCGCGGCCGGTGCAGGAACCCGCATGAAGTCCGACCGCCAGAAGACGCTGCACGAGATCGGCGGCCGCAGCCTGCTGTCCCACTCGCTCCACGCTGCCGCCGGCGTGCATCCCGAACACCTTGTTGCGGTAGTCGGCCACCAGCGCGACCAGGTCGCACCCGCAGTGGAGCGGATCGCCGAACAGATGCAGGTGGAGATCCGCCAGGCTGTCCAGGAGGAGCAAAACGGCACGGGGCATGCGGTGCAGGTGGGCCTGTCCGCCATCCCCGACTTTGCTGGGACCGTGGTGGTGACCAACGGCGACGTGCCGCTGCTCACGCCCGATACGCTGCAGGCGCTGGTGGACAAGCACGAGGCGGAGCGCGCGGCCGTGACGGTGCTCTCGCTCGAGTTTGACAACCCCACCGGCTACGGTCGCATCATCCGCGGCGAGGCGGGCGACGTGGTTGCCATCGTGGAAGAAAAAGACGCCACGGACGAGCAGCGCAAGGTGCGCGAGGTCAACTCCGGCGTGTTCGCGTTCGACAGCGCGGTGCTGCGTGACGCGCTCGAACGCGTGACCCCGGACAACGCCCAGGGTGAGTTCTACATCACCGACGTGCTGGGCATCGCGCGTAACGACGGCCTCCGGGTCACCGCGCTGACCGCTCCGGACGCCCGCGAGCTGGCCGGCGTGAACGACCGAGTGCAGCTGGCGGAGGCCGGCAAGGAGCTCAACCGGAGGCTCGTCGAGAAGGCGATGCGAAACGGCGCAACCGTGATCGACCCGGCCACCACCTGGATCGGCGTCGAGGTGGAAATCGGCCGCGACGTGGTCATCCACCCCAATACCCAGCTGTGGGGCTCCACCGTCATCGGCGACGGCGCAGAAATCGGCCCCGACACGACCCTGACCGACATGGAGGTCGGCGCCCGCGCCACCGTCGTACGCACGCAGGGCGAGCTCGGCGTCATCGGCGAGGACGCCACCGTCGGCCCGTTCACGTACATCCGCCCCGGCACGGAGCTGGGCGCAGGCGGCAAGCTCGGCGGTTTTGTGGAGGCGAAAAACGCCACCATCGGCGAAGGCTCCAAGGTGCCGCACCTGACCTACATTGGCGACGCCACGGTGGGCAAGCACTCCAACATCGGCGCGAGCTCCGTGTTTGCCAACTACGACGGCATCAACAAGCACCACACCACCATCGGCGACTACTGCCGCACCGGCTCCGACACCATGTTTGTCGCGCCGGTGACCATCGGTGATGGCGCCTACACGGGCGCGGGTACTGTAGTCACCGAAAATGTGCCGCCGGGGGCGCTCGCCATTAAGGAGGGCCGCCAGCGCAACATTGAAGGCTGGGTGGAAAACCGCCGCCCGGGCACAGACGCGGCCGAGGCAGCGAAGGCCGCGAAGAACGCGAAGCGAGAGGGTTAGTTCATGACTGGTTACTCCACCGAAAACCATAAGGACCTCAAGGTCTTCACCGGCCGCGCACACCCGGCCCTCGCAGAAGCCGTGGCGAAGGAGCTCGGCATCGACCTGGTGCCCACCACCGCGCGCGACTTCGCCAACGGCGAAATCTTCATCCGCTTCGAAGAATCCGTCCGCGGCGCCGACTGCTTTGTCATGCAGTCCCACGCCCAGCCGCTGAACAAATGGCTGATGGAGCAGCTCATCATGATCGACGCGCTCAAGCGCGGCTCCGCCAAGCGCATCACCGCGATCCTGCCGTTTTACCCCTACGCCCGCCAGGACAAGAAGCACCGCGGCCGCGAGCCGATTTCCGCCCGCCTGATCGCGGACCTGCTCACCGCGGCCGGGGCCGACCGCATCGTGTCCGTCGACCTGCACACCGACCAGATCCAGGGCTTCTTCGACGGCCCGGTGGACCACATGCACGCCATGCCGATTCTGGTGGACTACATCAAGTCCCGGTATTCCATGGACAACCTCGTCGTGGTCTCCCCGGACGCCGGACGCGTGAAGACGGCGGAAAAGTGGGCCAACATGCTCGGCGACGCGCCCATGGCGTTCGTGCACAAGACCCGCGACATCGATGCGGCGAACAAGGTCGTGTCTAACCGCGTCGTCGGCGACGTCCAGGGCAAGGATTGCGTCCTGCTCGACGACATGATCGACACCGGCGGCACCATCGCCGGCGCCGTTGGGGTGCTGAAGGAGGCCGGCGCGAAGTCCGTCGTCATCGCCTGCACCCACGGCGTGTTCTCCGACCCGGCCCGCGAGCGCCTCAACGACTGCGGTGCGGAGGAGGTCATCACCACCGACACCCTGCCGCAGGACACCGAGGGCTGGAACAACCTGACGGTGCTGTCCATCGCGCCGCTGTTGGCCAAGACCATCCACGAAATCTTTGAAAACGGCTCCGTGACTACCCTCTTCGAGGGCCAGGCCTAAGCCGCCAGACCGCGACAGCCGGGGCAGCGACACCGCTGCCCCGGCTGTCGCGCATACGGAAGGATTTGCATGTACAACCGCTATGCGCCGTCGGTGGACTTCACCCCCGATCTGGAGCACACGAAGGCCATGTACGACAACGACGCCACCCTGGAGTTCCTCGGCGCCACTATCACGCGCCTCGAGCCGGGCCTGGCAGAGGGCGAGTTCACCGTGGAACCGCGCCACGCCAACGGGTTCGGCGTGTGCCAGGGCGGCATCTTGTTCACTTTCGCTGACGCGTTGTTCGGCGGGGCGGCAAACTCCAGGCGCACGGACCCGACAGTCACGGCCCAGTCCGAGATGATCTACCTCACTCCGGCGAAGATTGGCCGCACCATCTGCGGGGTGGCGCGGGAGCGCCACACGTGGGGCCGCAACGGCCTGTCGGACGTCACGCTTTACGACGGCGATACCGTGATCGCCGAGTACCGCGGCATGTCCCGCACCACCTCCCGACCCCCGACAGGAAAATAACGTGAGCCTTACAGACCAGGGCCTCAAGCGGGGCGTGAAAAGCCGCCAGTTGATGATGATTGCCTTTGGCTCGTCGATAGGCACGGGCCTGTTTTTGGGCTCCGCGGGCTCGATCCAGTACGCCGGGCCGGCGGTGCTAATCTCCTTCGCCATCGTCGGCGCGATTGTGTACCTCCTCATGCGTATGCTCGGGGAGATGGCCGTGGAGCACCCAGTATCCGGCTCGTTCGCGGCGTACTCGCGCGAGTACATCTCCCCCGCCGCGGGCTTCATCACCGGCTGGAACTGGTGGTTTACCACCGTCGTGGTGGGCATGCTGGAGCTGACCGCGATGGGCACGTTCATGGACTATTGGTTCCCGGGCCTGCCGCATTGGCTCACCGCGCTGATCACGCTGCTATTGGTGGTGGGGCTGAACCTGCTGAACGTGCGGGTGTTCGCGGAAACGGAGTACTGGCTGTCCCTGGTCAAGGTGGCCGCGCTGGTACTCATGATCGTGCTCGGGTTTGCCCTTGTCGTGGGCATCGGGCCCGAACCGGCGATCGGGCTGACCAACATCACCGAGCACGGGGGGTTCATGCCCAACGGCGTGACCGGCGTGCTCTTCGCGCTGGTGGCGGTGACGTTTACCTTCGGCGGCATCATGTCCGTGGGTACCGCGGCGGGCGAGGCGGACAACCCGACTACCGCCATTCCGCGCGCGGTGAACTCGGTGGTGTGGCGCATCCTCGTGTTCTACCTGGGCGGCATCGGCACGATTGTGCTGCTTGCGCCGTGGAACGAACAGGAGAGTAACGAAAGCCCGTTCATCCGCGTACTCACCGGCGTGGGCTTCGGCCCCGCCGCTACGGCCCTCAACGTCGTGATCGTGGTGGCGGTGTTCTCCGTGCTCAATACCATGACGTATTCCGGCGCGCGGATGCTGCGCGACCTGGCCCGCAACGGCCAAGCACCGCGGGCCTTCACCGCAACCAGCGCGAAGGGGCTGCCCACGAGGGCGCTGCTGTTCGACGCGGCGCTCATGGGCATCGTGGTCATCCTGAACTATTTCTTCGAAGGCAAGATTTTCGCGGTCCTGCTGGCCATCATTGTGGGCACCGAGTTGATCACGTGGGCGGGCATTTGCATCTCCCACCTGAACTTCCGCAAACACGAAACGAGCGAGACGTTTCCTGCGCCGTTCTACCCGGTGGCCAACTGGGTGTGCATCGCCTTCTTCGCCACCGTGCTCGTGCTTATGGGTATTCTGCCTGAATACCGTCTGGGCCTTGCCACGCTGACCGGCTGGATCATCGTGCTGGGCCTAATTTCGCTGACCACCACAAGGAGCCGCCCCGCATGATCCGCCCCGACCTTGATTCGCTGCCCGCGTACGTCCCAGGCGTGCGCGACGAGCGCGCCATCAAGCTGTCTTCCAATGAGAGCACCGAGGAACCGCTGTCGAGCGTGATCGAGGCCATGCGGGCCGCGCTCGGTGGCGTCAACCGCTACCCGGACATGGGCGCGGTGCAGCTGCGCGCGGCGCTGGCTGACCACCTCGGTGTTGTTGCGGAGCAGGTCGCGGTGGGCACCGGTTCGTCCGCCCTCTGCCAGCAGCTGGTCACCGCCGTCGCGGGGCCCGGCGACGAGGTGGTGTTTCCCTGGCGCAGCTTCGAGGCCTATCCGATCTTCGCCCAGATCGCCGGGGCTACCCCGGTGCCGGTCCCGCTGACCGATGACCACCGCGTGGACCTGCCCGCGATCGCCGCGGTGGTGAACGACCGCACGAGGCTCATCTTCGTGTGCAACCCGAACAACCCCACCGGCACGACGGTCACCGACGCCGAATTCGCCGCCTTCATGGACGCGGTGCCGGCAGGCGTGCTGGTTGCGCTGGATGAGGCCTACTTCGAGTACAACCAGGCCGCCGACACACCCGTGGCCACCGAAGCAATCACCCGCTACCCCAACGTTGTGGGACTGCGTACCTTCTCCAAGGCGTACGGTCTCGCCGGGGTGCGAGTGGGGTACGCCTTCGGCCCGCAGACCGTCATCGAGGCCCTGAACAAGGTCGCGGTGCCGTTTTCTGTCAGTTCGATCGGGCAGGTGGCGGCGCTCGCGTCGCTCGCGGCGACCGATGAGCTGCGTGCGCGTATCGACGGCACCGTGGCGGAGCGGGAACGTGTCGTCGAGAAGCTTCAGCTCGCCCCGTCGCAGGCAAACTTTGTGTGGTTGCCCGACGCGGACCAAGCGCTCGCGGACCGCCTCGCAGCAGAGGGTGTGCTCGTGCGGGTGTTCCCCGAAGGCATCCGCGTGACCGTCACCAACGCGGAAGAGACCGACGAACTATTGGAGGCTTGGAACCGTGCGCAGTGAGCGGCGCCGCGTCATCGCGGCTACCACCATCGGCACCGCGGTGGAGTGGTACGACTACTTCCTCTACGCCGCTGTTGCTGGCTTGGTCTTCAACAAAGTGATGTTCGGGCCGCTCGGGCCGGCGGCGGCGACCATCGCCAGCTTCCTCACCGTGGGGCTGTCCTTCTTATTCCGCCCCCTTGGCGCGGTGCTGGCGGGCCACTTCGGCGACCGGCTGGGGCGCCGCGGCGTGCTCATGGTCACGCTGTTCACCATGGGCACCGCAACGGCGCTGATCGGCCTGCTGCCTACGTACGAGACCGCGGGGTGGTTCGCGCCCGCCGCGCTGGTGGTCCTGCGCATTCTGCAGGGCACGTCCGCCGGCGGCGAGTGGGGCTCCGCGGTGCTGCTGGCGGTGGAGCACGCGCCGACGGACAAGCGCGGCCTCTACGGCGCGGGGCCGCAGGTTGGTGTGCCGGCGGGTCTGCTCTTATCGTCCGGCGTGCTGGCGCTGATGACCGTCATCGCTCCCGGGGACGCGTTCATGCAGTGGGGCTGGCGCGTGCCGTTCCTCCTCTCCGTCGGCTTGACGCTGCTTGGATGGTGGATCCGTACCGGCGTTGACGAATCGCCCGTGGTGGAAGAGATGCGCGAGGTCGGGGCGCGCAACCCCGTGGGCTCGCTGTTCAAGCGCCACGCCGGCGTGGTCGTTGCCGCCGCATTGATTTTCGCGGCCAACGGCGCGGTCGGATACATGACCACGGGCGGCTACATCCAGAACTACGTCACGGACCCAGCCGGACTCGCGGTGGAGCGCGGCGACATCCTCTGGGCCGTCACCGCCTCGGCCGCGGTCTGGCTGTGCACCACCGCGTTCGCCGGCTGGGTGTCGGACTACATCGGGCGCAGGCGGACGCTCGTCATCGGCTTTATCGTGCAGGCGGCGGGCGTGGCCGCGCTGTTCCCGCTGGTCAACACGGGCTCGGTGGCGAAGATTACCGCGGCGCTGATCTTCCTCACCGTGGGTCTGGGACTCACGTACGGCGAGATCGGGGCGTTCTACGCCGAGCTCTTCCCCGCTTCGGTGCGGGCTTCCGGGGCATCCATCTCGTACGCGCTGGGCGCGATCCTCGGCGGCGCGTTCGCCCCCACTATCGCGGCGGCGCTGCGAGAGGCAACGGGCGGCACGGCCGCGATCACGGCGTACTTGATGGCGGCGACGCTGACTGGGCTCGTCGTCTCGCTCCTGGTGCGCGACCGGCGCGGGATCCCGCTTGGCCACGAACACGAAGCGCTGCAGGCCAGCGGGCATTTTGTGTGGCAGGACCGCCCTGCTACCCTGTAGCAGTCTCGGCGAGGGCCCACGTGGGGCCGTTATCGACGCGATGAAGATCCTTTTGCGATCACTCGACGAGCACCTACCCGTTCAGTGGTCGCAGGCGAGGCCTGTGGCCCTTCCACGAAGAAGGAGTACATCATGGCTATTACCCCCACCGCCATCAAGGGCGAGCGCCGCGAGGAGTTCGGCAAGGGCTCCGCACGCCGCCTGCGCCGCGACGGCAAGATCCCGGGCGTTCTGTACGAAAAGGGCATCGACAACGTCCACTTCGCCGTGGACCGCATCGAGATGACCGCGGTCGTGCGCAACGACGGCACCAACGCCATCGTCGAGCTCGAGCTCGACGGCGAGAAGCTGCTGGCCATGGTCAAGCACGTCGACCAGAACGTCCTCTCCCTCGACATCGACCACATCGACCTGCTGGGCATCAAGCGCGGCGAGAAGGTCACCGTCGAGGTCCCGGTTGTCACCGAAGGCGAGGCGGCCCCGGATGCAGTGGTGCTGCAGGAGGCCGACGTGGTGGAGATCGAGATCGACGCCCTGTCCATCCCGGACGAGCTGACCATCTCCATCGAGGGCAAGGAGATCGGCGACACGCTGTACGCGTCCGACCTCCAGCTCCCGGCCGGTGCGGAGCTCATCTCCGACCCGGAGACCCTGCTGGTCAACGTCACCTACCAAGAGGTCGACGAAGAGCTCGAGGCTGCCGCTGCGGAAGCCGAAGAGGGCGGCGCCGACGCTGGCGCTGACGCCGACGAAACCGTCGAGATCGCTGACGGTGGCGAGGGCGACGAGGGCGCAAACCAGTAAATCCCCCGCCTCCCCCAACGGCCACAGGTGCCTCACCTGTGGCCGTTGTTTCGTGCCGGTTATCCTCGTCCGCGTGACTATCTTGATCGTCGGCCTGGGCAATCCAGGACCGCAGTATGCCGGCACGCGGCACAACGCCGGCGTGTTCGTCGTCGAGGAGCTGCTCGGGCGTGCAAGGCCGATGCCGGCGCAGCTGGCAGTGCACAAGCGCACGAACGCGGAGATCGCGGAGCTGTCGAAGGGCCGGCTGCTTGACGACGACCTGACGGTCCTCGCGCGCACCCGTTCCTTCATGAACGTCTCCGGCGGCCCTGTGAAAGCGCTCATGGACTACTTCCACGTGCAGCCGGAGCAGTTGTACGTGGTCCACGACGAGCTTGACTTGGAGCTCGGCGAGGTGAAGCTGCGCCTCGGCGGCGGCGACCACGGGCACAACGGCCTGAAATCCATCACCAAATCCCTCGGCGGCAAGCCGTACAACAAGGTCGCCGTAGGTATTGGCCGCCCGCCCGGCCGCATGGCGCCCGCAGATTACGTGCTCAAACCATTCAGTTCGAAAGAGCAGGTGGATCTCGCCATCGCCGCCGCGGACGCGGCCGACGAGATCATGCGCGCGATAGGCTAGCCCGCATGAGACTCGCAACAATCAGGACCGGTGACACCACCACGGCAGCGCGCATTATCGGCGACGGGCGGGCTGTCGCGCTCAGAGCCGAGGACGTCGGCGCGGTCCTCCGCACCGGAGCGTACGAGGAGGGCGAGGAGTTCACCTTCGCCCCGGCTGACCTCGCCCCCGTCATCCCGCGCCCGGGGAAGATCATTTGCGTGGGCCTGAACTACGCCAAGCACATCGCGGAGATGGGCCACGAGCAGCCGGACGTGCCCACCTTATTCATCAAGTTCCCGGAGGCGCTCATCGGCGCCCACGACGACGCAGAGGTGCCCGACTTCAACGCCGACGCCCTCGACTTCGAAGGCGAGCTGGCGGTCATCATCGGATCCCGCGCACGCCACGCCACTGACGGGGCGAAGCACATCGCGGGCTATAGCGTGATCAACGATTGCTCCCAGCGCGAGTATCAAAACCGCACGAAGCAATGGCACCAGGGCAAGTCGCTGGAGAAGACGGCCGGGTTCGGGCCGTGGCTGGACACCGAGTGGCAGCCGGGACCGACCATCACCACCACGCTCAACGGTGAGGTGATGCAGCACGCCCCCACCGACGACCTGGTGTTCACGCCCGCCAAGCTGGTGGGGTTCATTTCGCACCTCTACCCGCTTGAGCCGGGCGACGTCATAGCCACCGGCACGCCCGCCGGCGTGGGCCACGCGCGCGACCCGAAGCGGTACTTGCGCGACGGCGATACGGTGCGGGTGGAAATCGAGGGCCTCGGCGCCATCGAGAACACCATGCGCGTGTACTAGGCCAGCACGCCGCTAACCTGTGAGCATCCGCTCGATCTCCTTCGCCGGCGCGGTGAGCAGCTCGCCGCGGTCTGCGCCGACGAGGCAGTAGTCGTTAGCGCTGGTCATCGGGCGCACGTAGGGGTACGTCGGCGGGAGGTCCGGGTGGGCTCGCGTGAACGCGGTTTCCACCCCGCTCGCCCACCGCCCTGAGAATGCCCGCGTCACCACCGCCGGCGCGTCCGACCTCAGCAGCTCGCGGTTGCGCGGGCTCGTGCCGGCTTCGTCCGCGAGCAAGAACGCCGTGCCGCACGCGACAGGCACGCCTGCCCTTGCCACGTCCTCCGGCCCCCGCACCCCTCCCGCCGCGATGACGGGTCCGTCGACAAGTGTGAGCAGCGCTTCAAGCGAGTCTTGCGCGGGGTCGTCGTGCTGGCTCCAAGTGGCACGGTGGCCGCCGGCTCTCGGGCCCTGGACGATCATGCCGTCGACGCCCCGGCGCGCGGCCTCTGCGATCTCGGCGGGGCTGGTCACCGTTGCCCACGCCTCCGAGCCGACCGCGTGCAACTGCGCGATCTCGCTGCGCGTGAAACATCCGAACGTAGAGGAGACGACGGCGGGGGCGGCGTCGAGGACGAGCGCGAACTTCTCCGCGTAATCGGACCGCACTGCGGGGACCAGCTGGCCGAGGCGGCGGGCGACCGAACGGACGTCCGCAGGTGCGGGAGCTGGCTGAGGCACAAAAAGATTTGCGCCGAACGGGGGCTCGCACGCGTTAAGCCAGGCCCGGGACTGCTCGACGGTGCAGGTGCCGAGCGCGATGAACCCGAACGTCACGGCGTTGACCAGCGCGGGCGTGGACGGCCCGCCCGCCATGGGTGCTGCGATCACACTGGGAAACTCCATGGCTAGAGTATGCGTCATGCTCGGATTCTTCAGGCGCACACCCCCGCCCCCGCTGGACGCGGATTGGCTCGTCGTGGGCCTGGGCAACCCCGGGGATAAATACGCCGACACCAGGCATAACGTGGGCTACATGGCGCTTGCCCAGCTCGCTGGCAACCTCGCTCCGGTGCCCGGGGTCAAGGCGCTCGCGCAGGTACGCGACGGTGTCGCCTATGCCCGGTCCACCACGTACATGAACACCACCGGCGAGGCCGTCGGCCCCCTAGCGGCGCAGCTCGGCGCGGCCCCGGAGCGGGTGATTGTCATCCACGACGAGCTGGACTTTCCCGCCGGAACTGTGCGCCTGAAGTTCGGCGGTAACGAGAACGGCCACAACGGGCTGAAGTCCATCACTGAGCACCTGGGCACCCGCGACTACCTCCGCGTGCGCGTGGGCATCGGGCGCCCACCCAGTGGCGTGCCGGTGCCCGATTGGGTACTCGGCCCCGCAGGCGAAGAGGTGCGGGCGGCCGCCACAGGGGATGCGGTGGACGCAGTGCGCCTGCTCACCTCAGAGGGGCTGCAGAAGGCGCAGAACGCGATCCACGCGCGTTAGGCAGTCGCGCGCTCAAGATCGCTGAGCGCGCGCAGGAGCGCGGCCTGCTTGTGCTCGCGCGGGGCGAGATCCGCGCCCTCGGCGTCCTCGCCGTAGATATTCAAGGCAACCTGGTTGCGGATGTCCGTCATGGACAGGTTGCCCACGATCTGGCGCCAGTGCTCCACCGCGCGCACGCCGCCGTCCGCGCCGTAGCTGACAAAGGCCACCGACTTGCCCGCCCACTCCCCGAACAGGGAGTCGAAGGCGTTCTTCATTGTCCCCGGCACAGAGTGGTTATACTCGGCAGAGACAAAGACGTAGCCGTCGCACGCGTCCACCGCCTCGGACCAGCGGGTCACCGCCGGGTCGTCGTACTGCTTGTTCGCCGCGCCCGGCACGACCTCCGCCACCAAGTGGGGCACGTCGAATTCCTCCAGGTCCAACAGGCGGTACTCGGCGTCGCGCTCGCCCGCGGCATCCATCACCCAGTTGGCCACCTGCTCGCCGATGCGGCCACGTCGTACCGATCCAAGAAATACTCCGATTGTTGTCATAGACACGACTGTACTTGGCCGAAGGTGCGTCGATAAGCTAGCTGCCCATGAGCCCTTCGAGCACCGTTTCTGAGGCCGCGCGCCGCCGCACATTCGCCGTCATCGCCCACCCGGACGCCGGTAAGTCGACCATCACGGAGGCGCTCGCGCTGCACGCGCACGTGATCTCGGAGGCCGGTGCGGTGCACGGCAAGGGCAACCGCAAAGCCACGGTCTCGGACTGGATGGAGATGGAAAAGGAGCGCGGCATCTCCGTCGCGTCATCCGCCCTGCAGTTCGAGTACGCGCCGGACGGGTTCGAGGGTGAGCCGTACGTGATCAACTTGGTGGACACGCCCGGCCACGCGGACTTCTCGGAGGACACCTACCGCGTGCTCTCCGCCGTCGACGCCGCCGTCATGCTTATCGACGCAGCCAAGGGCCTCGAGCCCCAAACCCTGAAACTCTTCCGCGTGTGCAAGGCGCGCGGTCTGCCCATTGTCACCGTGATCAACAAGTGGGACCGAGTCGGCCGCGAGCCGCTCGAGCTTGTGGACGAGATTGTCACGGAGATCGACCTCCAACCCACGCCCCTGTACTGGCCCGTGGGCGAAGCGGGCGACTTCCGGGGCCTCGCCCATGTCGATGCCGCTGGCTCCATCGACGGCTACGTCCATTTCACGCGCACCGCCGGCGGTTCCACCATCGCGCCCGAGGAGCACTACACGCCCGCCGAGGCGGCCGAGCGGGAGGGCGACGTATGGGACACCGCGGTGGAGGAAGCTGAGCTGCTGCTTGAAGACGGCGCGGTGCACGACCAGCAGCTCTTCGAGCAGTGCATCACCTCCCCGATCATCTTCGCCTCCGCGATGCTGAACTTCGGCGTGCACCAGATCCTGGACACGCTGTGCGCCATCGCCCCGGCGCCGGAAGGCCGCGCCTCGGACCCGAAGGCCGTCGAGGCGTCCACCACCGCGATGGACGAGCAGCGCGAGGTGGGCGACGACTTCTCCGGCGTGGTGTTCAAAGTGCAGGCCGGCATGGACAAGAACCACCGGGACACGCTTGCATTCATGCGCGTGGTCTCCGGCGAGTTCGACCGCGGCATGCAGGTCACGCACGCGCAGTCTGGACGCAGCTTCTCCACCAAGTACGCGCTGACGGTCTTCGGCCGCAGCCGCGACACGGTGGACACTGCGTTCCCGGGCGACATCATCGGTCTAGTCAACGCTGGCGCGCTCGCCCCGGGCGACACGATCTACGCCGGCAAGAAGGTCCAGTTCCCGCCCATGCCGCAGTTCGCTCCCGAGCACTTCCGCACGCTGCGCGCGAAGTCCCTGGGCAAATACAAGCCGTTTCGCAAGGCGCTGGATCAGCTCGATGCCGAAGGCGTCGTGCAGGTTCTGCGCAACGACCTGCGCGGCGACGCCGCCCCCGTCATGGCGGCGGTGGGCCCCATGCAGTTCGAGGTCATGCAGGCCCGCATGGAAAACGAGTACAACGTGGAGACCGTCACGGAGCCCATCCCCTATTCCGTGGCGCGGCGCACCGACGCCGAGTCCGCCCCAGAGCTGGGCCGGCAGCGTGGCGTGGAGATTTTCACCCGCACGGACGGCGAGCTCATCGCGCTCTTCGGCGATAAGTGGAAGCTCGCGTTTGTGGAGAAGGAGCACCCGGAGCTGACCATCGAGCCGCTGATCGCGGACTAGCGCCCCCTGTCGCGGGTGAGGAACTCGCGCATGGCGGGCCACTCGCGCTCGATCTGCTCCTGCCCCGCCGCGTAGTTGGCCCGCAGCTTCTCCGCGTCGAGCTCGGTGGATTCAACCCCCATCGCTTCGGGGAAGAAAATGTACGCGTTGCCGGCGTCAGCTTCGTCGATAAGCGACTGCTTCGCAGCGTTGTAGATGCTTGGCCGGGCCACCATGGCGTCGGCGACCTTCGGGGTGCTGCGCAGGACGCGGCGCACGGCGCGCTCGCGCTTTTGCGGCCCCTTAACGTAATCACGCGGGCGGGTGAGTACCGCGAGGAAACGGGTGTAGCCGGCGGCGCGAGCGGCGTCGATAAGCAGACCGCCCGAGGTGCCGAGCGCACCGTCGACGTAGGGCACGCCGTCGATCTCTCGCATTTTCATCAGGATCGGCAGCGTCGACGACGTTCGGGCGGCAAGAGCCACGTCGTCCAGGGTGCGCAGGTCCTCGCGGTTGAACGCCACCGTCTCCCCCGTGTCGGCGCGCACCGCCTCAACGTGGACCTCCTCGGTGGTCCGCGAAAACGCGTCGAAGTCGAACGGCAGGACGTCCTCGGATTGCTCATACGCCCACTCGCCGTTGATTAGGCCCTTGCCCCGCACGACGGAGCGCCAGCCGCCGAATTTGGGGTTACCCACGAACTCCGTGAACGCGTTTTCAGAGCGCCACGTGTCGCGGGAGGCGAAGTTCAGCGCGTGGACCGAGCCGGCGGAAATGCCGCCGACCCAGCCGAATTGCACGTCCTCAGCGATGAGCTTTTCCACCACGGGGGCGGTGTACGAGTTACGGGTGCCTCCGCCCTCGAAAATGAGGGCGGTGTCGCGGGCGTCAATCATGCCCGCGAGCCTACGCGCGCGGCCACTGCCTCCCCGATAGCCTCCCACGCAACCTCCGCGAATGCGTCGGTGCCAAGCTTGCCGCACCCGGCGGGCAGGTGGCCGAAGTACTCCTCGCCCGTGACTTCTGGCAACTCCGCCACGTTCAGGCGCGTGGGCAGATCCGGGTCGTCCGGCATGCTGCCGCCGATGAGCCCCAGCACTTCCAGCCCCGCCGCGCGCGCCTGCACGCACGTCAGCTCTGCGAGGTTCAGGCTGCCCAGGCCGAGGGAGGTCACGACCACCAGCGGGGCGTCGACGGCCTTTGCGATGTCCACGAGCGTGTAGTCGCCCGCCAGACGGACAAGCAACCCGCCGGCGCCCTCCACCAGCACGACACGGCCGGGTGCGTCGAGGCTGCGCACCCACTCCGCGACCTCCGCAAGCGGCGGTGTCGCAATCCCCGCCCGCCGCGCCGCCAAGTTCGGCGCGAGTGGCTCCGGGTAACGCCACCGCTCGAACGTGCGCACACCTGCCAGCTTGGCGACGGCTGACGCATCGCCCTGCCCAGGCGCCTCGCCGGTCTGAATGGGTTTTGCCGCCACAACGTCGATGCCGCGGCGCTGCAGCACGCTCGCGATGGCTGCGGTGGCGACGGTCTTGCCCACATCCGTGTTGGTGCCAGTAATGGCGATAATCATTTCCCGTTCTCCTTCGCTACGGTGTGCGCCGCCTGTGTGATGCCCCGGCAAATCTGCGCCACCTCGTCATCGGTGCAGACGTACGGGGGCATGGTGTAGATGAGCCGTCCGAATGGGCGGACCCACACGCCTTGCGCCATCGCTGCCTCTGTGGTCTCGCGCATTGGCACGTCGTCCTCCATCTCCACCACGCCGATGGCCCCGAGGACGCGGACATCTGCCACACCCGGCGCGTCAGCCAGCGGGCGCAAGCCTTGCTCCAAACCGGCTTCGATTCTGTCCACCTGTTCGCGCCACTGCCCCTCGGCCACCATGGCGACGGATTCCGCCGCCACCGCGCACGCCAAGGGGTTGGCCATGAACGTCGGGCCGTGCATGAGCGCTTTCGGCGCCATGCCGGAGGCGATCTTTTCGGTGGCCAAGGTCGCAGCCAGTGTCATGAACCCGCCGGTCATGGCCTTGCCCACGCACATGATGTCGGGCACCACGCCGTTGCCCAAGGTGGTGAACAGGTCGCCGGAGCGGCCGAAGCCGGTGGCGATCTCGTCGGCGATGAGCGGGATACCGGAGGCGTCGCAAAGCTGGCGAAGGCCCTGCACGAGTTCGGGGTCGTGGAAGCGCATGCCACCCGCGCCTTGGACGACGGGCTCGATGACGACCCCGGCGATGTCGTCCGTGATCAGCGAGGCGAACTGCTCCAGGTAGGCCGAGCGCTGCGCTTCGGAGGCGCCGCGCACGGGCGGCGCGGGCGCGAATACCTGGGGTTTGAGTGCGTCGCCCCACATGGCGTGCATCCCGCCCTCCGGGTCGCACACGCTCATGGTGGCAAACGTGTCGCCGTGGTAGCCGGAGCGCCAGGTAAGAAACGTGGTGCGCTCGGGATGGCCCTGCCCGATGGCGTACTGCAGCGCCATTTTCATCGCCACCTCCACCGACACGGAGCCGGAGTCGGAGTAAAACACCTGGCTGAATGCGCCGCCGGTGATGTCAAGCAGCCGCTTGGTCAGCAGCGCTGCCGGTTCATGGGTGAGACCGCCGAACATGACGTGGCTCATTTTCGCCAGCTGCGCTTCAGCCGCCCCGACGAGCCGCGGGTTGCGGTGGCCGTGGATGGCGGACCACCAGGACGACATCGCGTCGATGAGCACGCGGCCGTCGTGGAGCGTGATGCGCGGGCCGGACGCGCTTTCGACGGGGTACGTGAACTGCCCCGGCTCCGCGTATGGGTGCCAGATGTGGGCGGCGTCGATTTCGGCGATCTCGCTAGGGTCCATGGGAGAGGACCCTAGCACCGCCCGTCACTGTTCATAGCCGTTTTTGAACAGTGTTCAACCGCTATGGCGTCAGCGCGCCACCGGTAACTGCGAGCGTCTCGCCGGAGATGTAGGAGGCGGCCTCCGAGGCGAGGAAGACGTACGCGCCGGCGAGCTCCGCAGGCTGGCCTGGACGGCCGATGTCGGAGTCCTGCGCGAAGTTGTCCACGACTTCTTCCGGCTGGCCCTCCGCCGGCTGGATCACGGTCCAGATCGGACCCGGAGCGACGGCGTTGACGCGGATGCCCTTGGACGCCAGCAGCTCGCCGGAGAGGCCCTTGGCAAGGTTGTTGAAGGCGGCCTTTGTCATCGCGTAATCCAGCAGCTCCTTCGACGGGCTGTACGCCTGGACGGAGGTAGTGAAAATGATGGAGGAACCCGGCTCCATGTGCTTGACCGCCTCTTTGGTCACGCGGAACGCGGAGTACAGGTTGGTCCTCATAGTTGCGTCGAAGTCCTCGTCGGAGACGTTGAGCAACCCGTCGTTCCACACCTGGCGCGAAGCGTTGTTGACCAGGAGGTCGATGCCGCCGAGGCCCTCGACGGTTTTCTCTACCGCGGCCACGCAGTTGTCCAGCTCCTTCAGGTCGCCGGGGATGGCTACGGCCTTGCGGCCGGCGTCCTCGATGAGCTTCACAATGCGGTCTGCATCTTCCTGCTCTTCCGGCAGGTAGGCGATGGCCACGTCCGCGCCCTCGCGGGCGAACGCGATGGCGGTGGCGGCACCGATGCCGGAGTCACCGCCGGTGATCAGGGCGCGACGGCCCTCGAGCTTGCCGGAGCCTACGTAGGTGTCTTGGCCCAGATCGGGCGCGGTTGCCATCTTGGTTTCAAGGCCGGGATTGTCCTGGCGCGGCTCGGAGGGGAAATCGGAGGGGTGCTTTGTGCGGGGATCAATAAGTGCCATGGCGCCACCCTACCGGCCCTGAGTTAATCAGCCGTCCAGGATTTCCTCACCCGCGCGGTCGGTCCACCGCTGCATCTGCAGCCGCCAGGCCGCGCCGCTGTTGGACCGCGGCGGCGCCTGGATGCACCGGCGCGAGTCGAACCCAGCCTGCAGCTCCTTCGCCCGCAGCACCTCGGCATCGATCTTCACCCCCATGAGCAGCACGACGTTCATGGCCCACACCAGCACCAGCACCGCCAAGACGGTTCCGAACGCCCCGTAGGTGCTGCGCACGCCGACGTAGCGCAGGTACCAGCCGAAGCCGACCCAGAGCGCGCTGGCCGTCGCGAGAGCCAGCGTGGAGCCGAGGGTGAGCACCCGGAAGCGCCCGGGGCGCACATTCGGGGTGAAGTGGTACAACACGCTGACCAGTGCCACCGCCACCACCGCGATGACCGGTCCGCGGAGGTAGTCCCACACGGGCAGGAAGATCGACGTGAGGTATTCCAGCTCGCTCTCCAGCTGCAGCGGGCGGGCGACCGGGCCGAGCACGGCGGTCACGATGCCGTCGGTAAGCAACGCCCCCAGGATAATCACCACCGCGCCGACCACCAGCACGAGGGTGACCAGCCACATCGTTATCCACGTCACGGCGATCGGACGCCCTTCGGTGCGCCCGTACATCAGGTTCGCGGTGCGCGAGAACGAGCGCACATACCCCGAGGCCGACCAAAGCGAGAACACCCCCGAAACCACCAGCGCGATCGTGCTTTGCGACGGCGTTCCGACAATCGTGAGCAGCAACCTCAGCGCGTCTTCCTGCAGCTCCGGCGGCACGTAGGTCTGGATGAGGTCCGCCAGCAGCGAGTCGGGCGCGTCCTCCTTGCGCGGCATGAGCAGGCTGAAAACGGAATACGCGGCGAGGAGCATCGGCGCGACGGAAAGCAGCGAGTAGTAGGTCATGGCCGCGGCGCGGTCGACCACGCCGTCGTTGGAGAAGTCGGTGACGATGCGCCGCAGCACCGACCGCCAACCCGCCTTGGTCAGCCGGTTGCCGCGCCGAAGCGGGGATTCGTAGTCGTGCGGGGTGACCACCACGTCTCCGGTGCCGTACGGCATGATCAGCTCTGCGCGGTACGTCGTGCCGTTTTCTGCCATGTCCGGCAGCTTATACACTCACCCACCATGGGACTTCTCAGTCGCGCGCGTCAGCTGCTCGGCCTCGGGCACACTCCCCTCGTGGATGTGCCGGATCGGTTCACACCGTTGGACGTCGAGAGGCTGCAGGTGCACACCGCGAAACTCTCCCCGGACATGGAGGAGAAGATGGTGATTGTGACCACGTCGGCGGACGCGCTCGATCTCCTCGCTTCCGGCGACGCTGTTCAGCTGCGGCACCCGGGGGCGCGCGACGTGACGTTTGTGCCGGTGGGTTGCGAGACTGTGCCGGTGCTGGACCCGAAGCTCGGGTGGATCATCCCCGTCACCCCGGCCACGGCGGACGAGATCGCCGCACTGCCGAAAGGCCCAGGCGAGCACGAGCTGTGTGCGCTTCACCTGGGCCTCATCCTGGTTTAAACCAGCCCGATCCAACTCCAATACGTTGCCGAAAGGATGAGGATCAGCAGGTAGCCCACGACTGTAAGCGGGATACCCGTGCGCAGGAACTGCTTGGACGTGAACGCGCCCGTGCCGTAGGCGAGCATGTTCTGCGGGGCGGAGACCGGCAGCAAGAAGCCGAAGCAGATGACGAACTGCTGGATGATCACAAACCCGATGCCGCCGTTCGGCGCATCCAAGGTTGCCGCGAGCGCGATGAACACCGGGATGAGCGCGGACGCCAGCGAGGTCGCCGATGCGAATCCCAGGTGGATCAGGATATTGAACAGGCTCACCAGCGCGATCGCCGCCAGGATCGGCATGGAAGCGAGACCGATGGCGCCGAAGGTGGATTCCGACAGCCAGGACGCCGCGCCGGTGTCCAGCAGGAACTTGCCCAGCGAAATGCCGGCCGCGAACACCACAAGGGTGCCCCAGTTGATGTGCTCCTGCGCGTACTTCCAATCCATCACGCCGATGCCGGGCGTGAGCATGATGCCGACGGCAACGATGGTGATGGTCGCGGAGCTGATCGGGTGCAGCAAGCCCTCGGTGGCCCAAAACAGCAGCAGCGCGACGGCGATCGCGGTGAGGCGCTTTTCCGTGCCCGTCATCGGCCCCATGTCCGCGAGCTGCTTCTCGACGAGCTCACGCCCGCCCACAATCGCGTCGGTCTCCGGTTTAATCGCCCAGCGCATGATGAAGTACAGCGCGACGGACATGAGCACCGACCACGGTGCCGCCCAGAGGAACCATTGGCCCCACGACACGGTCTGGCCCAGCTGGTCTTCGATGAAGCCGACGGCCACGAGGTTTTGCGCCGCAGCCGTCTTAATACCCACGTTCCAGATGGACACGGCCTGCGTCGCGGTGATGACCAGGAGCGCGGCGAGTTTCGATTCTTTTTCCAGGCCGAACGCGGCCACCATGCCCATGAGGATCGGCACCACCGCGCCGGCGCGCGCGGTAGCGGACGGGACGAAAAAGGCCAGAATGATCGAGATGGCAATCGCGCCGATGACGATGTTGGACACCTTCTCCCCCGCCAGTTTCAGCACGTAGAGCGCGAGCCTGCGGTGCAGCCCCGTCGCCTGCATCGCCGTGGCCAACGCCAGCGCCGCCGCGACGAGGGCAACGGCGGACGACGAGAAGCCGCTCATTGCGGTGCTCAGGCCTTGCGACGCCCCGACGGCCTCCCCGGTCTCGGGGTCCGTTGCGAAAGTGAGCATGATCGCGATCAGCCCCACGATCATCACCGCGCTGACGGGGTAGGTGACGGCCTCGGTCACCCACATGATCACGGCGAACGCCAGCATGCCCAACGCAATTTTCGCCGGCATGGCCAGCCCGCCGATCGGGATGAGCACGACCGCGGCCAACGCGGCGAAGGCCGCGATGAATGCGACGACCTTGCCCGTGGTGTGCTCGGTCTCCGCTGGTTTCTGGTGAGTGGCTGCCGGGGGTGGGGCTGCCGTAGTCACGATGCTCCTCCTCTGATTCGGTTGTCCTACTACCGACCATAACCCGGCCTATAACCGCTGTAAAATGGGATATGCGTACGGTTTTTACCCGGTCGAACACCGGGGCGGCGTACCATCGTGGGCATGAATTTGAGCTCTCAGCTGACCTACAACATGCACCACGGCGCAGAGGATCTGCGCATCGTGTTGATGACCGACTTTGTCAACAACTTCCTCCCCCAGTCCTGGCAGGACTCGCTGCGCGACCTCAGCTACTCGGTGGTGGGGTTGTGGGATTCGATCGTCCGCGGCGTCTCGTTGCTCCTCTAATTCGGCACCGCCGCGTCGCAGACGCTTTCAGGGAGGCGCCGCGCCTCCCTTTTTCTATCAGTGAAATGTTGCACGCGTTATGCAACTTTACATATCGTGTGCAACATGTCTGAATTTCTCTACCGGCTAGGCAGCTGGTCATACAAAAAAGTGTGGCCGTTTTTGGCCGTCTGGCTGATCCTTTTGGGCGCCCTCGGTTTCGGCGCCGTGAACTTTGCAAAATCCCCCAGCCCGACGTTCTCCATGCCGGACATGGACTCCACCGTGACGCAGGACGAGATGAACGAGCGCTTCGGCAGCGACGAGGACGCGATGAGCGTGCCCAGCGGCACCGTCGTGATCCAGGCGCCGGAAGGGACAACGCTCCAAGACCCGCAGGTGATGGCCGAGGTCGATGCCATGCTCGACGAACTCAAAGCCACCGGCGACTTCCGCGAGCCCGAGGCGATTGTCAACCCCGTACTCGCCGCCGCTGGCATGGCGCAGCAGATGGGCGAAGCCAAGGCCGCGCAGGGCATGCCGCAGGAGCAGATCGACGCTGACCTCGCTGCGCTGTCGCCGCTGAGCCCCGACGGGCGCACCGGAACCGTGTCCGTCACGTTCACCGAGGACAACATCATGGACATCCCCGAGGAGACCCTCGGCGAAGTCGAAAGCATCCTCGAGCGTTACGACGCCACCGATCTCACCGTGAAATACAGCGGCAACGCGTTCAGCGGTGCCGGCGAAATGAACGGCACCTCGGAACTTATCGGCATGGCCGTCGCCGCGATCGTGCTGCTGGTCACCTTCGGCTCCCTGGTCGCCGCTGGCCTGCCGCTGATCGCCGCCGTCATCGGCGTGGGCGTGGGCATCCTCGGCGTGCAGATGGGCACGCTGTTCACCGACTCGATCTCCGACATGACGCCGACGCTGGCGTCCATGATCGGCCTCGCCGTGGGCATCGACTACTCCCTGTTCATCGTGGCCCGCTTCCGCAACGAGCTGATCTCCTCCTCCGGCCTGAACAACCTGTCGCCGAAGGAACTGGCGCAGGCATTGAAGAAGATGGACAAGGAGCAGCGTGCCCACGCCATGGGTATGGCGCTCGGCACAGCGGGCGGCTCTGTAGTCTTCGCGGGCACGACGGTGCTCATTGCGCTGGCCGCCTTGTCGATCATCCGCATTCCGTTCCTAACCACCATGGCGCTCGCTGCGGCTGCGACGGTCGCGATCGCTGTGCTTGTTGCGCTCACCTTCCTCCCCTCGCTGCTCGGTTTGCTGGGCACCCGGGCATTCGCTATCCGCATTCCCGGCCCGAGGGTCCCCGACCCGGAGGACGAGAAGCCGACCATGGGCCTGCTGTGGGCGCGCCAGATCCGCGAGCGTCCGTGGCTGAACCTCATCGCCGGTGTCGTGCTGCTTGGCATCCTCGCCATCCCCGCCGCGAACCTGCGCTTGGCGATGCCGACCGACGGCACCGCGAAGCTCGGCTCCCCGCAGCGAGAGGCGTACGAGATCATGAACGACGCCTTCGGCCCCGGCCGCAACGCACCGATGATCGCGTACGTGGACGCGGCTGACGTGGCCGAGCAGGACCGCATGGGCTCCTACCAAACCCTGCTGCAGGATTTCGCCGGCACCGAAGGCGTGGTCAACGCGCAGATCGTGCGCACCACGGACAACTTCGACGCCGCCCAAATCCTGATCACGCCGGATTCCGGCGCCACCGACCAGGCCACCACCGACACGATGGAGCGCCTGCGCGAGTTCAAGCAGCCGTTCGAGGACGAAACCGGCGCCACGTTCGGCATCACCGGCATCACGCCAATCTTCGACGACATCTCCCAGATGCTTTCCGACGTGCTCGTTCCGTACATCGCGATCGTCCTGGGGCTCGCGTTCATCGTGCTCATGCTGGTGTTCCGCTCCATCTGGGTGCCGCTCATCGCCGCGCTGGGCTTCGGCCTGTCCATGGCAGCGACGTTCGGCGTGACCGTGGCGATCTTCCAGGAGGGCATGTTCGGGCTCATCGAAGACCCGCAGCCGCTGTTGTCCTTCTTGCCCATCATGCTCATCGGCCTGACCTTCGGCCTGGCCATGGATTACCAGGTGTTCCTGGTCACGCGTATGCGCGAAGGCTACGTCTCCCGCGGCAAGACCGCCGGCAACGCGGTGGCCAACGGTTACAAGCACGGTGCCCGCGTGGTCACCGCGGCCGCGCTGATCATGATCTCGGTGTTCGCCGCGTTCGTCCTCATGGACGAGCCGTTCATCAAGGCCATGGGCTTCGCACTCGCAGCCGGCGTGCTCATCGACGCATTCGTGGTGCGCATGACGCTCATCCCCGCCACCATGTACCTGCTGGGCGACCGTGCCTGGAAGATTCCGGGGTGGCTAGATAAGGCGCTGCCGAACCTGGACATCGAGGGGGAGAAGCTCCACCGCGGGCATTCGCAGACGACCGAGCCAGTTACGGTGTAGCCATGAGTCTGCGCGAAGAGAAAAAGGCGGCGACTCGGTGCGCGATCTCGGAGGCAACCGCGGCCTCGCTGATTGAAGAGGGCACGGCCGCTACCACCGTCGCACGAGTCTCGGAGCGCGCAGGCGTGTCTACCAGGACCTTCCACAATTGCTTCGCGGACATCGACGAGGCGCTGGAGGAATTCCTGCGCAAGGTGTTCTCCACCATCGCCGAGCAGCTTGCCTCGCTGTCGGCGGAGCTTTCCGCGGCGGAGGCGATCGAGGCGATCATCATCGACGCGCTCAACGAGGACGGCTTCGAGCTTTACTCCGCCTCCACACTCGTGCTCCTCGGGGACCGAGCCCGCGCAGAAGCCGCCTCGCCGCCTGCGGAGGAGACCGTGCGGGAAATCGCGGAGCCGCTCGTGGCGAGCGTTCGCGGCCGCACGCCTGGGGCCACGCCGTTTGACGCCGAGGTGCTGCTCAACGCGTACGGCATCGCGGGGGCTACAGCGGTCAAGGCGTACCTCGCGCTGCCCGAGCCCCGCGACCCCGATGCGGGGCGGGCCCTGGTTCGCCGGGCATTCGAGGTGCTGCGCGACATGCGCTAGCCGCGTTTGATGTTGGCGATCTTCTTGCCGCGGGCCAGCTCGTCGACAAGCAGATCCATTTGGCGGATGGAGCGCATGAGATCGTCGTCAACCTCCTCGACGCGCACCCCGCACACCTTGCCGGTGATCAGCTCGGCGTCGGTGGTGAGCGTGACGGTGCCGAAAAAATCGCGCAGCGTCAGCTTCGAGTTCGCAGCCTGCTGCAGCGCCACCGCGTCGAGGCCGGTGAACCAGCCCAAAACGTCATCGAGCTCCTCGCGGGAGTGCCCTTTGCGCTCCACTTTTACCAGGTAGTTGCTGTAAATGTCGCCGAATCGGTAGTTGAAAACGCGCTCGAGCTTTGCCTGCTCATCCATGGCGGCAAGCCTATCCCGTTTCCCGGTTCCGCCACGGATGCGCATTGACGTGTGCGCGCTCACGCTTGAGCGCGGCGGGTGGGCCCTTTACTGTCGCAGATACGCGGGAGCAGGGGGCTCCCGGACGACACCCTGGGGGGGACGAGCAATGACCTTTGCCACCTATGAGCTGTACTACCTGGACACGTACGACCAGGAGGCCACAGACCTTATCGAGGATTTCGACTACGACGAGGACGACGTCGCCTACGAACTCGACAGCGAGTACGTCATCGACAACGGCGTGCGCGTCTGCGTGATCGTCCACGATCTGCGCACGCACGAGGTTGAAATTGCCATGCTGCAACCCGGCAGCCCGCAGGCGCCGGGCTGGTACTCGGCCGAGGACACCGCCTATGTCGCGGCTGAGCTAGGGCGCGTGCTCGTTGCTAAGGACGACGGCACCGTGCAGGTGGTTGAGCCGCAGGACCCGGCGTTCGCCCTCAAGCGCGGCGCCGCGTTCCAGGCGGAAGACATGTCCACCGCGACGCTGGCCATGGTGCAGGACTCGCAAGACAGCGCGCTCTACACCACGTTCTGCATCGAGTTCCGGCCGAACCTCGCCTCCGACTTCACATTCCCGGTCGCAGTGTTCGCATTCGACCCGCGCGTCGGGCGCTTGTCGGGGCACATGCTTATCGACGACAACCCGTTCGCCCCGCCCACGTTCAACCGCGCCCAAAAGCACTTGGTGGCCCGCAGGATGAACGACATCTTGGCATCCATCCACGCCGCCATGCACGCAGAGCGCACGATCAGCCCGTTCACGAACTTGGGGCCGCAGTTCCGCTCGGAGGGGCTGCCCTCCATGGAGGCGGTGGACACCCACCACGCCATCGATCAGGCGTTGGAGTATCTGCAGCGGTGGTGGGCGGAGCGGGCGTCGTAAGGCACCCGTGATCAGGGCACGATAATCGCGCGGCCGGACACCTGGCCGTCGAGCAGCTGCTGGTACGCCTCGAGCCCCTGCTCGAGCGAGTAGGTGGTGTACTGCGGCTCCAGGTGTCCTTGCTGCAGCAGCGCCACCAGCTCCCGCAGCTCCGGGAGCGTGCCCCAGTAGGTCTTGACCAGCTCGGCCTCGTACGGCTCCTTGTACCACTGCCAGCCGTAGTCGCTTCCTGCGCTGCCTAGGCCCACGACCGACACCCGCCCCTGGGTGGCCACGGATGCCATCGCCGTCTGCACCGTGGGGCCGACGCCGACCATGTCGAACACCGCGTCCACTCCCCGGCCGGCCGTGAGCTCTCGGATCGCGTCGACCTGGCCGTCGCCGGAGGGCACCGTGGTCGCGCCGTACTTTTCCACCTGGCGCAGGGCCGATTCCTTGGTGTCGGTCGCGATGACCGTCGCGCTCGTCATGGCCTTGAGGATCTGCACCGCAAGCAGCCCAAGCCCGCCCAGGCCGATCACGAGCGCCGCGGAGCCCGCCTTATTCAGCTTCGGCAGCGCCAGCTTGATCGCGTGGTACGGAGTCAACCCGGCGTCGGCGAGGGCGGAGGCCTGCACCGGATCCGCCTCCCCGAGCGGCACGAGGTTGCGGGCCGGCACGACGACGTACTCCGCCATGCCGCCGTCGCGGCCCAGCCCGATGCCCAGGTAGCCGACGTCGGCGGCGTGCTCGCAGTAGGTGTCTTGGCCCACCAAGCAGAACCTGCAGTGCCCACAGCCGACCGGGCCGTAGACGACGTACGCCGCGCCCCGCTCGATGCCGTTGACCCCTTCGCCGATCTCGTCGGCCCAGCCGGCTACCTCGTGGCCAAGCGTGAACGCCGGCGCGCACAGCGGGTTCGTGCCCTCGACGAAGTCGTTGAAGACGGCGACATCGGAGTGGCACGCCCCCGATGCCGCGACCTTCAACACCACCTCGCCGGGCCCTGCGACCGGTTTGTCTACGTCAACGAGAACGGGAAACGTTTGGTAATCGGTGTAGCGGATGGCCTTCATGGGGGCTCCTTTGGTCGTCGAGAGGCAATCTGCCACCTCGATCGTATGCAGCCTGGGGGTGGCTGTCTCGGGCTCTGCCCAGCGACGCATCTCAGACAGCGGTAACCTACGCGGAAATGCGTTTGAAGAAAGGCGAGTATCAGTGAAAATTGCGGTTTTGGGCGGCGACGGTTTCTGCGGCTGGCCGGCCTCCCTCCACCTTTCTGATCTCGGACACGAGGTCGTCATCGTGGACAACCTGTCGCGCCGTCGGATCGACGAGGAGCTCGGTGCGGATTCGTTGACGCCGATCGCGCCCATCGACGAGCGCCTCGCCGCCTGGCGCGAGGTCTCCGGCAACGAGATCGGCTTCGAAAACATCGACGTGGCCCAGGATTACGACGCGCTGCTGGCCCTCCTCCAACGGTTCCAGCCGGACACGGTGATCCACTTCGCTGAGCAGCGCGCTGCGCCGTACTCGATGAAAAGCCCCGCGCACAAGCGCTACACCGTGGACAACAACGTCAACGCCACGCACAACCTGCTGGCCGCGATCGTGGAATCCGGCCAGGACATCCACGTCGTGCACCTGGGCACGATGGGCGTGTACGGCTACGGCACCGCCGGCATGAAGATCCCGGAGGGCTACCTGGACGTCCAGGTCGACGCGGGCGAGTACGGCACGGTTGCGCAGCAAATCCTCTACCCCACCAACCCCGGCTCGATCTACCACATGACGAAGGTGCTGGACCAGCACCTGTTCGCCTACTACGCCAAGAACGACGAGCTGCGCATCACGGACCTGCACCAGGGCATCATCTGGGGCACTAACACCCCGCAGACGCTGCGTGATGAGCGCCTAGTCAACCGCTTCGACTACGACGGCGACTACGGCACCGTGCTCAACCGCTTCCTCATGCAAGCCGCGATCGGCTACCCCCTCACCGTGCACGGCACCGGCGGCCAGACGCGCGCGTTCATTCACATCCGCGACATGGCCCGCTGCATCCAGCTGGCTGTGGAGAACCCCCCGGCGCGCGGTGAGCGGGTGAAGATTTTCAACCAGATGACCGAGACGCACCGCGTGCGCGACCTCGCCGAGCTCATCGGCCGCCTCACAGGCGCGCAGGTGCAGATGGTGCCGAACCCGCGCAACGAGTCCGCGGAAAACGAGCTGCATGTGGTCAACGACGCGTTCCTTGATCTGGGCCTCGAGCCGACCAAGCTGGAAGAGGGCCTGCTCGTAGAGGTCGAGGAGGTGGCGAAGAAGTACGCCGACCGGGCGGACCGCTCGAAGATCCCGGCGCGCTCACTGTGGACGGCGCGGCAATCCGAGGGCGTTCCGCAGGGCCAGAAGTAGATGCGTATCGCGCTGCTCACCGAGGTCTTCCTGCCCAAAATCGACGGGGTGGTCACCCGCACCACCCGGCACCTCGACCAGCTGGCGGAGCTGGGCCACGAGGTCCTCATCTTCGCCCCCGGTAACCCGCCGGAGCGCTACGCGGGCTTCGAGGTCGTGCCCATCCCGTCGCGCAGCCTGAAGGTCTACCCCGAGGTCATGCACGGCATGATGGGGCCGCGTGCGTTTCGTCGCCTCCGCGAGTTCGACCCCGACATCGTGCATGCGGTCAACCCGATTTGGACGGCCGGCTGGTCCACCCTGATTGCGGCGCGGCGCTACCCCGTCATCGCGTCGTTCCACACCGACGTCCCCGAGTACTGCCTGAAGCTGGGCATTCCGTGGGTCAAGCCCATCGCCGAGTGGGGCCTTCGCACCTTCCACGGCCGGGCGGGCCTGAACTTGGTCACCTCCGGCCCGATGATGGACAAGGCCGCCGAATACGGCATCGGCGGCGTGCGCCTGTGGCCGAAGGCTGTAGACACGGACAGCTTCACCCCCGTCGCCCGCACGAGCGAGATGCGCAGTCTGCTCACCGGCGGGCACCCGGACGACCCCCTCGTCCTCTTCGTCGGCCGCGTTTCCGCAGAAAAATCGGTGGAGCGCTGCGTCCCCATCGTCAACGCGGTTCGCCAACGCGTCCCCCGCGCGCGCCTGGCCATTGTGGGCGAAGGTCCGCTTTACGACGAGCTCCGCTCCAACCCACCCGAATGGTGCGCCTTTACCGGCTACCTCTCCGGGCCAGACCTGCACGCGGCGTACGCGTCCGGCGACGCGCTGCTGTTTCCCTCCACCACCGAAACCCTCGGCTTCGCGGCGCTGGAAGCGTTCGCGTCCGGGCTGCCGGTGGTGGCAGCGAACGCGGGTGGCCTGCCGTTCGTGGTCGACGACGGCGAGACCGGGTTCTTAGTCGACCCGGCAGCGCCCGACGACGCGTGGGCCGAGCCCATCGCGCGGCTGCTCACCGACGCCGACACCCACGCCCGCATGGCGCGACACGCCCGCGCAGAAGCTAAGCGCTGGACGTGGCGCGCCTCCTCGGAGGCCGTCGTGGGCTACTACGAGGAGGTCATCGCGGGCGCCTAGCGGATCTCTGCGGGGTCCTTGCGCTCCGGGAACACGCGCGGGCGCACACCGGCGATGTCCTCGACCACGCGGACCACCTGGTGGGAGTAGCCGTACTCGTTGTCGTACCAGACGTAGAGCACGAGGTGGTTGCCGGATGCGATGGTGGCCAGCCCGTCCACCACAGAGGCGTGGGTGGTGCCGAGCAGGTCGGTGGAGACGACCTCCGGGGAGTTGACGTAGTCAATCTGCTGGCGCAGGTTGGAGTGCGTGGACACGCGGCGCAGGAAGCTGTTCACCTCGTCCTTGTCCACTTCCTGCTCCAGCTCGAGGTTGAGCACCGCCATGGACACGTCCGGCGTGGGCACGCGGATAGCGTTGCCGGTGAGCTTGCCCTCGAACTCCGGAAGGGCCTTGGACACGGCCTTTGCGGCGCCGGTTTCGGTGAGCACCATGTTCAGGCCGGCGGCGCGGCCGCGGCGGTCGCCCTTGTGGAAATTGTCGGCCAGGTTCTGGTCGTTGGTGTAGGAGTGGACGGTCTCCACGTGGCCGTGCGTGACGCCGTAGCGGTCGTTGATCACCTTTAGCACCGGGGTGATGCCGTTGGTGGTGCAAGACGCGGCGGACAGGACGCGCTCCTCGCCGATCATGTGCTCGTTGATGCCGTAGACGATGTTCGGGATGTCGCCCTTGCCCGGCGCGGTGAGCAGGACCCGGTCCACGCCCTTGGACTCGAGGTGCTTGGACAGGCCTTCGCGGTTGCGCCAGGCGCCGGTGTTGTCCACCACGATGGCGTTGTTGATGCCGTAGGCGGTGTAGTCGATCTCGGACGGGTCGTTGGCGTAGATCATCTGGATCGGGGTGCCGTTAGCCCAGATGATCTCGTTGTCCTCGTCGACGGTGATGGTGCCGTTGAACGGGCCGTGCACCGAGTCGCGGCGCAGCAGCGACGCGCGCTTGACGATGTCGATGTCGCCCTTCTTGCGCACCACCACCGCACGCAGGCGCACGCCGCCGTACATCGCTTCGCGCGCGATGAGGATCCGGGCCAGCAGGCGGCCGATGCGTCCGAAGCCGTAGAGCACGACGTCGCGGGCTTCGAGCTCCGAGGAGGTGCCGATGACGTCGGAAAGCTCGCGGTCCAAGAACGCGCGCAGATCCTGCTCCTCGGAATGCTTGAACTCCTTGGCCAGGCGGCCGAGGTCGATGGACGCGGTGCCCAGATCCATCTCCACAAGCTCGCGCAGGATCGGCAACGTCTCGTCGAGCGCGAGCTCCTTTTCATCGATGCGGCGGGCGTAGCGGTGCGCCTTGATGATGTCGATGTCGGTGACACCCACAAGCAGGCGGCCGTAGACCGACGTGACGGCGTTGTGCTCGCGGTGCAGACGGCTGATCAGCGGCAGCATCTCCTGGGCCAGGGTGAGCTTGTGGTTCCATTCGTCCCTGGGGTTCATCGTTTCGGTCAACGTCGCTCCTTCAGCATGTGGGAATCGGGGGCAATTTCCTCGCCCGGAATCGCCCCCTTACCTTAGCGGCTGGTTCCAGCGCACGGGTAACGGTTCACGCCGCGGGTTCATTCTCCGTTCACCTGCCGCGATTAGCGTGCGACTTGCCCCTTCTCGTCTGTGTTTTAGGAGTCTTCCCGTGTTTAGCAATTCCCGTCGCCGCATCGCTGCGGTAAGTGCCGCAGCGCTTACTGCCGCAGCCGCGCCACTGGCGGCCGCCGAAGATACCACCTACTACTCAACGAAGCAGCCGTACTCCCCCGCCGCCGCGATCGACAGCTACAGCGCGGCACCCGCCGGCTTCCGGCAGATCTACACCGGTAGCGTCAACCGCCACGGTTCGCGCGGTCTGTCCAGCTTCAAGTACGACGACCTGGCGGCCCAAATGCTCGCCGAGGCGGAAAAGCGCGGTCAACTCACTGAGCTCGGCGAGCGCCTCATCCCCCAGGTCGAAGCGATGAGCCAAGCAAACCGTGCTCTCACCGGGCCCGGCGAAGGCGGCTACGGCAACCTCACCGCGTTCGGACGCGAAGAGCTGCGCGGCATCGGCGAGCGAAACGCCACGCGCAACGCGCCCCTGCTCGACACCATCGAGCGCGACAACCTCTCCGTGTCCTTCCTGACGTCCGGCGAGGACCGCGCAACCGAATCCGGGTGGTCCTTCGGCCACGGTCTGCTCGACGATCGCGACGAGCTCGCAGACAACCTCGCCTCGGGCACCACCGACGGCCACGTAAAGCTGGAGACCCGCCAGGACCTGCTGTACGCCCACAAGGACAAGAATGCCGAAAGCTACGAGGCGTACAAGGCGTGGAAAGACGGCGACGTGCTCAAGGAAAAGGTGCAGCAGGCGTACGACAAACCTGCGTCCCGCGAGGCCGCCGAAGGCCTGCTGCGCAAGATCTTCGCGCCGGAGTTCATCGAGGCGATCGATTCCGGCGACGTGCAATTCGCCGGCACGGAGAACCCGGACAAGACGGTCGAGGGCATCGTCGACGCGGCGCTGCAGTTCTACAACCTCTACATCATCTCCCCCGCCATGGAGCGGGAGGAAGCCAAGCCCGCGGAAGGCTGGATTTTCGACGAGTACATGGACGACGCTTCCGGGCCCACCTTCGCGTACCTGCTCGACGTGGAGGACTTCTACGAAAAGGGCCCGGCCATTGCGGGGCAGACGGTCTCGTACGACAACTTCGAGCCGCTGCTCGACCACATGCTCGACGGCGTGCGCCAGCGGGCAAAGGGAGGGACCACGGCCGCGGAGTTCCGGTTCGGGCACGCTGAAACCATCATCCCGCTGGCGGCGCTGTTGAAGCTGCCGGGCTCCGAGCAGGGCGTTCCCGCCGACGAGGTGATGGACTACTCCAACTCGCCGTGGCGCGGCGATGCGGTCTCGCCGATGGGTGCAAACATCCAGTGGGACGCCTTCCAAAACGACAAGGACGAGACGATCGTGCGGATGCTCTACAACGAGGCCGAGGTGCCGTTCCACGCCGGGTGCGTGCCCATCGAGGACGGCTCGATGTTCTACACGCTCGACGAGCTAGAGGCCTGCCTGCCGCTCGGGCCGACGTCCGACCACGCACAGGCGCACCTCGCCAAGTCCGGGATGTCGGCGCGGGAGGTCATCGCCGCTGCGATCGCGGCTGTCCTCGCCGTGTGGGCGTTGCTGGGCCTGGGTGCGAAGCTCATCGCCCCGCTGCTGCCGCTAGCGTAAGACCGCGCGGTACTTCACCGGGTCGGGCTGCGGCGCGAAGCGCGGCGCGTGGTCCTTGTCCACCAGCACCGCGCGCACCCCTTCGGCGAAGTCGGGCTCGCGCAGCATCACCGCGCCCAAGCGCCGCTCGTTGTCTAGCGCGCCCGCCAGGTCCTGCGCGGCGTTGGCCGCAAACAGCTCGGCGGCCGCCACGAGCGACGAGGGCGAGGCCTGCGCCGTCAGCTTCTCGACGAGCTCCGCCAGCTCCCCGCTTAATCGCTCCTGGATCTCGGCCCAGGGTCCGTGGAAGGCGGAATCGATGTCGTCGGTAAGCGACATAAGCTCCGACTCCCCCGCGTCCAGCGCGATGGTGTCCACGTAGCCCGGCCCCTGGGCGACGATGCCGTCGAGCACCCCGTCAAGCGTTGCAACCTTGTGCGTGGCCAGGCCGGTGGCCAGCATGTCGTCGGGCGACATGCGGTAGCCGGTCAGGCCCAGAAAGGCGCCCAAGCTTTGCGACGGCGCCTTCGGCAGGTTCTGCAGCAGCCACGACATGCCCACGTCGGTGATGTAGCCGATGTTCATCTCCGGCATGGAGGCGAACGCGTCCTCGGCAACCACCATGTGCGAGCCGTGAGCGGAGACGCCCATGCCGCCGCCCATAATCACGCCGCTGCACAGGGCGATGTAGGGCTTGGGGTAGTTCGCGATCTTCAGGTTCATGGCGTACTCGTCGGCGAAAAACGCGTCCACCTCGGCCTCGCGGCCGTCGAGCATGCCCTCGCGGGCGGCACGGACATCGCCGCCGGAGCAGAAGTGCTTGCCGGTGGAGTGGATGACCACCTGCTCGACGGCGTCGTCGTCGCGCCACGCATCGAGTGCGGCGTCGATGGCGCGGGCCATCCCGGGATTCAAGGAGTTCAACGCTTTGGGGCGGTCGAGCGCGATCACGCCGGTGGTGCCATGCACCTCAGTTGTCACAAACTCGCTCATACCGCAATAGTGTTGCACATGCAGACGCCTCGGTTGATCGCATTGGACATGGACGGCACGCTGCTCGACCCGTCGGGGCGGGTGCCGGACGAGTTTTGGGGGCTGCTGGACAGCGCCCGCGCCCAGGGGGTGACCATCGCGCCAGCATCCGGGCGTCAACTGGCTACGCTGCAGGCGATGTTCCCCGGCTGCGACACATTCATCGCCGAAAACGGTGCAGTAGTGTGGCACGGCGGGCGCGTGGTGTCCACAACAGCGCTTCCCGGCGCCCCGGTGCAGCGCCTCCTCGCCGCATTACCGGACGCCCCCTTTACCGCCCACCTCGTGGTGTGCGCGCCAGAAGTCGCCGCCACCGCCGCGCTGCCGCCGTTCGTGGACGCGGAGGTGGACAAATATTACGCCTCGCGCACCGCGCTCGAAGGGGAGCGTCCATCCCCCACTGTCAAACTCGCGCTCTACGTCGAATCCGACGCCGAGCGAGACGCCTACCCGTGGGTGCAGGAACTCGTGCCCGAGCTGCGGGCGGTGGTCTCCGGCGCCCACTGGCTGGACCTCATGCACCCCGAGGCGGATAAAGGCAAGGCGCTCGCGGAGCTCGCCGGCGAGCTGGGGGTACCGATGGCCGACACCGCAGCTTTTGGCGACTACCTCAACGACTACGGCATGCTGCAGGCCGCGGGGCACGCCGTGGCGATGGGCAACGCGCACGCGGACCTGAAGGCGGTGGCCGACGAGGTGGTGGGGACGAACGCGGAGCACGCGGTCGTCGTTAGGCTGGCACAGTGGCTTCAGTGATCGATTTCTCCCAGACCGCCGACGTCGTCGCGCCGCAGCTGCTGGGCTGCGTGATAACGCACAACGGGGTGAGCGTGCGGCTCACCGAGGTGGAGGCGTACCTCGGCTCCAACGACTCGGCGGCGCACACCTACCGGGGAAAAACGGAGCGCAACGCGGCCATGTTCGGACCGCCCGGCAGGCTGTACGTGTACTTCTCCTACGGCATTCACCACAACGGCAACATCGTGTGCGCGCCGGAGGGCGAAGGCCAGGGCTGCCTCATGCGTGGCGGCGAAGTCGTCGCAGGCGAGGACCTCGCGCGCGAGCGCAGGCAGCGCCCGGAGCGGGCCCCGGTCGCGTTTGAGAACCTGGCGCGCGGCCCAGGCAACCTCGGCCAGGCGCTCGGGCTGACGCTGCCTGACAACGGCACGCCGGTGCAGCTCACCCAGCGCGACGAGGAGCCGGACTGGGTGGCCGGCCCGCGCGTCGGCATCTCTAAAAACGCCGACGCCCCGCTGCGGTTTTGGATCCCGGGCGATAAGACTGTCTCCAGCCCGCGGGGGCGACCGAGGCGTCGATAGGCTACTTCTTTTTCTTCTTCTTGTGGCCGCGCTCCAGCTTGGCAGCAACGTCGGGCACGTAGCGGAACTCGTCGCGAGGCGGGCGCTCGTAGTCCGTCGTCTCGGGGCGCGGCGGGATCTCCGGCAGCTCCGTCGCGATGTGCTCGTACGGGATGGTGGACAGCAGGTGCGAGATGACGTTGATGCGCGAGCGCTTCTTGTCCTCGCTCTCCACCGTGTACCACGGCGCCGACGGGATGTCGGTGTGCACGAACATCTCGTCCTTCGCGCGAGAGTACTCCTCCCACTTGGTGATGGACTCGAGGTCCATCGGCGAGAGTTTCCACTGCCGCAGCGGGTCGTCGCGGCGTGACTTGAACCGCTTGTACTGCTCCTCATCCGAGACGGAGAACCAGTACTTCCGCAGCATGATGCCATCTTCGACCAGGAGGCGCTCGAAAATGGGTGCCTGGTGGAGGAAGCGGCGGTACTCCTGCGAGGAGGCGAACCCCATCACGCGCTCCACGCCGGCGCGGTTGTACCAAGACCGGTCGAAGATGACGATCTCGCCGGCGGAGGGCAGCTTCTCCACGTAGCGTTGGAAGTACCACTGGCCCTGCTCGCGCTCAGTGGGTGCGGGCAGCGCCTCGACGCGGCAGGTGCGCGGATTCAAGTACTGAGTGATGCGCTTAATGGCGGAGCCCTTGCCGGCGGCGTCTCGGCCCTCCATAACAATGACGAGGCGCTCCCCCCGCGCCACCACCCACTGCTGCATGGCCACCAGCTCGGCCTGGAGGCGCAGCAGCTCCTTCTCGTAGGCCTTCTTGGACAGTTTCGGCGGTTTCGTGTCGTGGCTCATGGGCGTAACCGTACCCGCGGGCATCCACCTGGCGCGGCCGCGCCCGGCGGACGGAGTAACAGGTCACATGTGGCGGGTTGTATAACTAAGGCCATGCACATCGACCTCAATGCTGACCTCGGCGAGACCACCGCGGGCAACCCGGTGGCGGACGACGCAGCGATGCTGGAACTGGTCTCCAGCGCCAACGTCGCCACCGGCTTCCACGCGGGCGACCCCCATTCCATCGCCGCGACCCTGCGCGACGCCGCCGCCCACGGCGTGACCATCGGCGCGCACGTGGCGTACCGCGACCCGGTCGGTTTTGGCCGCCGCTTCATGGACTACACGCCCGCCGAGCTCGCGGACGAGACGCTCTACCAAATCGGCGCCCTCGACGCGCTGACCCGCGTCCACGGCCTTGCCGTGCGCTACGTCAAGCCGCACGGCGCGCTGTACAACACGATCGTCCACCACGAGGCGCACGCCAAGGCCGTCATCGACGGCATCAAGGCATTCAGCCCCGAACTGGCCGTCATGCTCCTGCCCGGCGGCGTGGCTGTCGACATCGCGGAGCGGGCGGGCCTGCGAGTGATCCGCGAGGCGTTCGCGGACCGCGGCTACAACCCCGACGGCACGCTCGTGTCGCGGCGCGAGCCGGGGGCGGTGCTGCGCGACCCGGAGGACGTCGCTAAGCGAGTGCTGCAGGTCGCCGCCACGGGCTCGGTGACCGCCATCGACGGCACCGAGGTGAAGGTCCAAGCCGAGTCCGTCTGCGTCCACGGCGATTCGCCGGGCGCTGTCGAGATGACCCGGCGCGTGGCGCGCACGCTTCACGACGAAGGCATCCGCATCGGGGCCGTCCTATGAGCGTCACCGTCAAACGGGTGGGCACCCGCGCGCTTATCGTCGACCTTCCCGACCTGCAGACGGTCATGGACTTCTACGCCGCGCTGTCTGCGACCCCGTTGCCGCGCCAAACCGACGTCGTCGCGGCGGCGCGCACGGTGCTAGTCACCTTCGACTCGCCCACTGCCACCACCAACGCCATCGACGTTTTGGCCAACTACTCCCCCGACACCGCCGACTTGGGCTCCCCGCGCGACATTGAGATCGACGTGCGCTACGACGGGGAGGACGTGGGGGCGCTGGCCGCGTCGCTCGGCATGCGCACGGATGAGCTGATCGACTGGCACACCTCCACCACCTGGGTTGCCGCCTTTGGCGGGTTCGCGCCCGGGTTCACCTACTGCGTGCCGGACGACGCGTCCCGGGCGCTCGTGATCCCCCGCCGCGACTCGCCGCGCACCGCCGTGCCCGCTGGCGCCGTCGCGCTCGCCGGCGAGTTCTCCGCCGTGTACCCGCGCACCTCACCCGGCGGCTGGCAGCTCATCGGCACCACGAACACGCCGATGTGGGACTCCACCGCTACCCCGCCCGCGCTGGTCGCGCCGGGTGACCGCGTGCGCTACCGCGCGGTCGAGGCACTGCCGGAGGATTCCCAGCCCGCGCGCAAGCACCTGTCCACCCCGCCCCGGCGCCCGGTGTTCGCGCTTGATGACGCTGGCCTGCAAACGCTGTACCAGGATCTCGGCCGCCAGGGCAACGGCAACTTGGGCGTGACCACGTCCGGGTCCGCCGACCGCGCGTCCGCGCGCACCGCCAACGCCGCAGTGGGCAACAAGCGCAACGCGACGCTGGTGGAAAACGTCGGCGGGTTGGCCATGACCGCGCTGGTGGAGTCCGTCATCTGCGTCACCGGCGCGGACGCGGAGGTCACCGTCGGTGGCCGGCCCGCGCCGCTGGCCACCCCGACCATCGTGCCCGCCGGCGCGGAGGTTGTGGTGGGGCCCGCGCGCCTCGGATTCCGCACCTACGTCGCCGTGCGCGGCGGGTTGATTGCGGACACCGAGCTCGGCTCTGCCGCGACCGACATGCTCTCCGGGCTCGGGCCGAGGCCGCTTGCCGCCGGCGACACGATCGCCATGTCGCTCACGCCGCCGCAGTCCGCGAACTCGCTGCTGTCCAACCCGCTTCGCGCGGAGCGCGACGGCGCGGGTGTCACGGGCGTGGTGCGCTGCGTCCTCGGCCCGCGCGACGACTGGTTCGACGCTGCGGCCGTGGAGCAGTTCTTCTCCGCCACGTTCACCGTCACGGGCGAGTCCAACCGTGTGGGCCTGCGCCTCGAGTCGGACGCTCCGCTGGCCCGCGCGCGCGACGGCGAGCTGCCCAGCGAGGGCATGGTGGCAGGCTCCGTGCAGATCCCACCGAACGGCCAACCCGTGCTCTTCCTCCGCGACCACGCCGTCACCGGCGGATACCCGGTGATCGCCACCGTGATCAACGAAGACGTCGACATCGCCGCACAACTCCCGCCCGGCGGAACACTCCGCTTCGAGCGCTACACACCGGAAGGTTAACGATGACTCTTTCTGCTGTCCTGATTGCCAACCGCGGCGAAATCGCCGTGCGCATCGCGCGCACCGCCCGCGACCTCGGCATCCGCTCCATCGCCGTCTACTCCGAGCCCGACACCGGCGCGCTGCACACGCAGGTCGCCGACGAGGCGTACCTCCTGCCTGGCAAAACGTCGGCCGAGACGTACATGAACATCCCGGCGCTCATCGAAATTGCCCACCGCGCCGGCGCCGACTGCCTGCACCCCGGCTACGGCTTCCTGTCCGAAAACGCCGAATTCGCCCGCACCGTCGAGCAGGCCGGCCTGACCTGGATTGGGCCCTCGCCGGACGCCATCGAGCTGCTCGGCGACAAGCTTTCCGCTCGTGCCCTGGCCGTCGAGGCCGACGCCCCGCTCGCACCGGGCACCGGCGAGCCACTGTCCACATGGGAGGAGGCGCGCGACTTCGCCGAAGAACACGGCATGCCGATCGCAATCAAGGCCGCGTTCGGCGGCGGCGGGCGCGGCCTGAAGGTCGTCTTCGACGAAGCGGACATCGAGGAAGGTTTCGCCTCCGCCGGCCGCGAGGCGCGCGAGGCGTTCGGCCGCGGCGAGTGCTACGTGGAGAAGTTCCTCACCCACCCCCGCCACGTCGAGGCGCAGGTGCTTGCCGACGCCCACGGCAACGTCGCCGTCCTCGGCACCCGCGACTGCTCCACCCAGCGCCGGTTCCAAAAACTCATCGAGGAAGCCCCCGCCCCGTTCCTCACCGACCAGCAGCGCACCGCCATTGAGGAGGGCGCCCGCGAGATCATCCGCAAGGCGAACTACCAGTCCGCCGGCACTGTGGAGTACATCGTCTCCGAAGACGGCACCGTGTCGTTTTTGGAGGTCAACACCCGCGTCCAGGTCGAGCACCCCATCACCGAGGCGATCACCGGCGTGGACATCATCGCCGAGCAGTTCCGCATCGCAGACGGGCTCCCCCTCTCCTTCGTCGAGGAGAAGGGCACGCACGGCGGCGACGGAATCGACCCGTCGGTAAGCGGGCACGCGTTCGAGTTCCGCATCAACGCCGAGGACGTTACCAACGGCTTCGCGCCGTCCCCGGGTACCGTCACCCGCTTCGACGTGCCCACCGGCCCGGGCGTGCGCATCGACACCGGAGTGCGCACCGGCGGCCAGATCCCGCCGTACTACGACTCGCTGATGGGCAAACTCGTCGTGTGGGGCCCCGACCGCGAGACCGCGCTGCGCCGCGCGAAACAGGCGCTTTCCGAGTTCCACATCGAGGGCGTGCGCACCGTGCTGCCGTTCCACCGCGACTTGGTGGAATCCCCGGAGCTCACCGGCGACAGCCTCGGCGTCTACACCGACTGGGTCGACCACAACTACTCCCCGTCGCAGAAGCACAACGGCGTGGACATCGAGCACATTTACGACGAGCGCCGCGACGTCGTCGTCGAAATTGACGGCAAGCTGCACACCATCGGCTTCCCCGTCGCGCTCCTTGGCGGCGGCGCCGGCGCGTCCAACGACTCGGCGACGGCAGCCCCGTCCAGCGAGGCGGCGGGTGCAGTGACCACGAACTACGAAGCCACCATCGTGGAATGGCTCGTCGAGGACGGCGACATCGTGTCCAAGGGGGACGCCATTGCCACCATTGAGGCGATGAAGATGGAGTCCTCGGTCAAGGCCCCCCGCGACGGCCAAATTTCCCTCGCCGCGCAGCAGGGCGAGCGCGTCAAGGCCAACGCCGCTATCGCCACTATTTCCTAGCCGAACAGTGTCTCCATCACCCCGCGGTCGGTGTTTCTCACCGGGTAACCGTGGGGTGAAATCCATACAGGTGCACCGCGGATCATCGCGATCCGCCCGCGCTTGCTCTGCCCCGGGTCGTCGTCGTTGATCCGGTTGTGGTACCGGCACAACGGCGCTAGGTTGTCCAGGTTCGTCTCACCACCATGCTTCCACGCGGTAACGTGATGCAACTCGCAGGCGTCGGCCCCGTGTCTGCAGCCGGGGAAGGCACACACCGGCGAGACCATCTTCGCCAAATCCCGCTGCTTCTGATTCGCCCGGCGCTCGGTGCGGTAGAGGTTCACCGCACCCGCCTCCGGGTGGAAGGTGGCGACTTCCAAAATGTCGCCAAACTGGGCCGCGAGAAACTCCGCACCCGTCATCGTCGTCCCATCCGACAAGGCCAACACCACATCATCACCCTCGCCGGCCATGATGCGCACGAAATCGGGCAGGCCCACCGCCAGAATCGGCCGCGGCACCGCACGCGCCACCCCGCCCCCGCCGAAAAAGATCGCCGCCAAATTCTGCGCGACTTGCTCTGCTGCCGGCTTCGACGGGTCGATGCCTTGCCTGCCGGCGAACTCGATGTCCGTCATCTCCCGCTCGTCGAGCGTCCAATGCAGCGTCTTTTTCCCGTTTCGGGACGGGCCGAACTTCGCCGCATCTGAAACCGGCGCATCGTCGGCCGGCGCCAGCTCGCGCGCCGCCTGCTCGATCGCCCGGTAGCCGCCGTCGACACGCAACAGCTCCAGCCGCAGCCCCCACCGCTCAGCAGCATCGGACACCCGCGCAATGCGGCGCTCGATGAGCAGCAACTCGTCCAGAGAAAACCCGGCCGCCCGCGAGCGCGCCTCCCGCTGCTTGCGGGTGAAACTAGTGCGCCCGAAATACACCGTCTGCAGCCGGGAGAACGCCCGCGCCCTGTCCGGGGCGAAGCCGGCGGCCAGCGCAACGTCAAGGTCGAAGCTGGCCAGCGTCTCCAACGCCGACGCCGACATCGCCTCCACGAGCGCTTCAAACGGATTCATGCGCTCGACATTAAACAGCTAAAACCCACACGCAAGGGCCGCGCCAAAAGCTGTGGACAAGTCGTCGGCAAGCAGGCGTTAGTTATCCACAGAAAGCACGGTGATGTTGCCCGGTCCGGGTTTTGTTGCTCCGGTACGACCCTCCGGCACGTGCGCGCCACGGTCGGCGATGACAGATTCCAGCACCGCGCCGGCAGGCACACGGACGTCGCCGATGAGAATGCTGCGGCGAACTGTCGCTCCCGCCTCCACAACGACACCTGGGCCGATCACGCTGTGCTCGACGTTGCCGGAGACGTTCGCACCGGGGCACAGGAGGCTGTCGTGGACCTCCGCTTTTGCTTGCACGCGGGCGGGTGGTGCTGCGTGCAAGTTGGTCACCAAGGGCCAGTCGGGGCGGAAGATGTCGAGGCCGTGATCGTCGATAAGTTCCATGTGCGCCTGGAAGTAGGCGTCAATCGTGCCCAAATCGCGCCAGTAGCCCTCCATGCGGAACTCATGCACATGGCAATGTTCCACCATGTACGGAACGATCGTGTCGCCGTAATCGGCTAAATCTGCACCATCCGAATCGGCGTCGACCAGTGCGTCGCAGGCCTTGCGCAACGCGCCGACGGAGTAGACGAACCCCTCTGTGGCCACGACACACCCCGTCGGCGACTCCGGCTTGTAGTCGTAGGCGACCACCTCCCCGCCGTGGGAAGCGACAACGCCGTAGCGCGACGAATCCTCGGCTACCTCAGTGGTCACGACCGTCAGATCGCTGCCGAGGCGATCGTGCTGTTCCAGCACGTCCCGGAAGTCCAGCTGGTACAGGTGATCCGCGCTGCACACCACAAGGGTGTCCGCGCCATAGCGTTCCACCTCCGCCAAGTGTTGGTAGAGGGCATGTCCGTTGCCTTCGGTAAAGCCGTCGCCCTCGCCGCCCTCGCGCGGCGGCAGCACACGTAGCCCGTCGCGGGTGCCGTCCAGGTCCCACGGTCTGCCTCCTGCGAGGTGGTGGTTGAGGTGGTTCGGCAGGTACTGCTCGGCAATCCACACATTGCGCAGGCCGGAATGAGCAAGGTTGGACAAGGTGACGTCGATAAGCGAAAAGCTTCCGAAGAGCGGCACCGCGGGTTTCGGGCGGTGATCGGTTAGCGGGCTGAGCCGGGAACCGCGGCCCCCGGCGAGAACGAGAGCAATCGTCGTGCGCGTCATGGCACCTGATATACCAGGTCGCGCGCGTCGGTAACCAGCATCTTCCCCGGCGAGTGGCAGATGGCCAGGTCGGGTTTCGAGTGCATCACGATCGACTGCGGGGTGACCCCGCAGGCCCAGAACACTGGGACGGTACCGTCCGGGATGTCCACGGCGTCGCCGAAGTCGGGCGCGCCCAGATCGTCGATGCCGATCAGGCCCGGCTCGCCGACATGCACCGGCGCGCCGTGCACCGCCGGGTAGCGGGAGGTGATGCGCACCGCGTCCGCCACCAACCCGGCAGGGATGGGACGCATGGACACCACCATCTTCCCGGAGAAGGCGCCGGCGGGCTCGCAGTCGATGTTGGTGAGGTACATCGGCACGTTCACGCCCTGGTCGATGTGGGCGAGAGGCACGCCGTTGTCCAGAAGCGCCTGCTCGAAGGTGAAGGAACAGCCGATCAAGAACGCGACGGTGTTGTCGGTCCAGTAGGCGGTGGCGTCCGAAGGTTCGTCGATAAGCGAGCCCTGCGCATAGACGCGGTAGGACGGGATGTCGGTGCGAATGTCACCGCCGGCGAGCAGCGGCGAGGACACCTGACCCGGCTCCAGCACCCCCAGCAGCGGGCACGCCTTTGGGTTGCGCTGGGCGAATAGGAGAAAGTCGAAGGCGTACTGCTTGTCCAGCGCGATCAGGTTTGCTTGGGCGTAGCCAGCGGAAAAGCCCGCCGTCGTCGCCGCGCCGGTGGTGCGGAACAACGCGCGGGCCTGCGCGGGCGTCATCGAAGCGGGCTGCACGGCGAACCTATGCCCACAGCTTCGGTAGCGTTGCGATAGAGCTCCAGCCCATCCACGCACATCCGACAAGCGTGATGGCGCCGAGCACGAGCATCCACATCGGCGGCTTGTAGCCGTGCAGCAGGTCGCGGCGGAAAAAGCCCACGAACAGGACGACCGCAAACCCGATCGGCAGGATCAGGCCGTTGAACGCGCCGGCGAAGATGAGCAGCTTCTGCGGCGCGGAGCCCAGCAGCAGGTAGATCACAGACGAGACCACGATGAAACCGACGGTGAGCCAGCCGCGCTTCTGCGGGTCGAAGCCCTGTTTGGTCAGAAACGAGATCGAGGTAAACGACGCGCCGATCACCGAGGACAAGCCCGCCGCCCACAGCACCAGGCCGAACGCGCGGCGGCCGAAGTCGCCGGCGGCGTGGTAGAAGACGTCGGCGGCGGTGTTGTCCTTGGACAGGGCGACACCGGTCGTGACCACGCCGAGCACCGCGAGGAACAGCAGTACGCGCATGATCCCGGTGACGATGATGCCGGTGACCGCGGAGCGGGAGATGTAATCCATGTTCTCCGGCCCGGTGTGGCCCGCGTCGATGAGGCGGTGCACGCCGGCGAAGACGATGTAGCCGCCGATGGAGCCGCCGATGAGCGTGGTGATGACCTTGAAATCCACCGCTTCCGGCGCGACGGATTGACGCAGGGCATCCGCCACGGGCGGGTTCGACGAGATAGCCACGTACAGCATGAGCAGAATCATCAACGCGCCAAGGATGCCGACGATGACGTCGAGGGCCGCGCCCGCGCGCTTCCACAGGAACACCACGATCGCGATGAGCGCGGAGATTGCGCCGCCGACCTTCGGGTCGACCGCGCCGTCCGTCAACGCTTGCACGCCGAGACCGGTGCCGGCGATGTTGCCGATGTTAAACACCAGTCCGCCGATACCCACGAGGACGGCCAGCACCCAGCCGAGGCCGGGCAGCACGGAATTGGCAAGCTCGCTCGCACGCAGACCGGACACGCCGAGGATGCGCCACACGTTGAGCTGGATGACGATATCCACCAGAATCGACAGCAAAATCGCGAACGCGAAAGCCGCCCCCATCTGGGCCGTGAACACGGACGTCTGGGTGAGGAAGCCGGGTCCGATGGCGGATGTCGCCATGAGGAAGATGGCGCCGACCATGGGGCCGATGCCCCGGGCCGCAGCCGGCGGTTTCGCGGTCGCGTCGGTTGCGGTTGCACCGCCGAGGGTGGGATCTGGAGCGGTCACTGGGACACCCCTTTCAAAGACGGGAACTGTGATGTGGGAGATACTAAGGCATCACTGCGTCCCAGCAGACAATTCGCCCCACCCGGATTACCCCTAGGAGACCTTAAACTCCGCCATCTCGTCCCACTCCGTCTTGCCCTCGATGAGGGTGTTGATGATGGCGGGGGTCTCTTTGAGAATCGTGGGGAAGAACTCCTGCGCCGCCTTGAAGTGGTCGGAGTTGACGTGGGCCTCGGCGGCGTCGTCCTGGAAGGCCTCGATGAGCAGGTACTCGTCGGGGTTGTCCTCGTTGCGGTACCAGTCGAAGAAGATGTTGCCCTCTTCGGCGCGGGAGGCGTCGGTGAAGTCCTTCACCAGCTCGCGGAAGTTCTCCACGTTCTCGGGCAGGGGCTTGAATCGCACGTTGATCAAAATCATGCGCCTCACCCTACGCCGGGTTAGCCTTCCAGCGTCTCCCCCAGCTCAAGCCATTCCAGCTCAAGCGCTTCGCGGGCGTCTTTCACAGCGGTGAGTTCCTTGGTCTTGGTGCCGATGGCGTCGAAGTCGCCGGTCTCGCTCAGCTCGGCTATGTCGGCTTCCAGCGCCGCGGCCCGCTCGTCTTCCTTGGCAATCTTTCGCTCCAGCGCGTTCATCTTCTTGCGCAGCTCGCGCTCCTCCTGGGAGCTCAACTGCTTCTCGACGACCTCCGGTTTGCCCTCGCCCAGATCCAGCGTCCCGGCGGTACGGGCCTGCGCGGCGCGGGTATCCAGGTACTGCTGGATGCCGCCGGGCAGGTTGGTCAGTTCGCCGTCGCCGAACAGGGCGTAGGTGGAATCGGCGATGCGCTCGATGAGGTAGCGGTCGTGTGAGATCACCACGAGGGTGCCCGGCCAGGAGTCCAGGAGGTTCTCCAGCTCCTGGAGGGTGTCGATGTCTAAGTCGTTGGTCGGCTCGTCGAGAAGCAGCACGTTCGGCTCGGCCATGAGCACGCGGGTGAGCTGCAGGCGGCGCCGCTCGCCGCCGGAGAGGTCTCGCACCGGGGTGCGCTGCCGCTTGGGGGAAAACCCGAGCCGCTCCGCCAGCTGCGAGGCGGACAGCTCGCCTTTGCCGAACGAGATGTAGGTGGCCACGTCCTCGATGGCGTCGATGACGCGGCGCTCCGGATCGAGATCGTCGAGCTCTTGGCGCAGCCAGCCGATGCGGGTGGTCTGCCCCTCGATCCGTTTGCCGGCTGCGAAAGGGTACTCCCCTGCCAGGGCGCGCAGCAGCGTGGTTTTGCCGGAGCCGTTCACGCCGACCAGGCCGATGCGCTCGCCTGGGGCGAGCCGCCAGGTGAGGCGGTCTACGAGCGTGCGCCCGTCGGGGGCGTCGATGCGCGCGTCCTCGAGCTCGATGACTACGCGTCCCTGCCGCTGCTTGGAAAACGCCATGAGTTCCACGGTGTCGCGCGGCGGCGGCACGTCTTTGATCAGGGCTTCCGCCGCCTCGATGCGGTAGCGCGGCTTGGAGGTGCGGGCGGGCGCGCCGCGGCGCAGCCAGGCCAGCTCCTTGCGGGCGAGGTTTTGGCGGCGTTGTTCGATCGCGTCGGCCTGGCGAGCCCGCTCGGCGCGCGCGAAGGTCCAGTCGTTGTAGCCGCCTTCGTAGACGTCCACCGTCCCGTCGTGAACCTCCCAGGTCAGCGTGGCCACGGTGTCTAAGAACCAGCGGTCGTGCGTGACCACCACGACGGCGACCTTGCGCGACAGCAGGTGGTCCGCGAGCCACTGCACGCCCTCCACGTCGAGGTGGTTCGTCGGCTCGTCCAGCACCACGAGGTCGAGGTCCTGGACAAGCGCCGCGGCGAGGTTGACGCGCCGGCGCTCACCGCCGGACAACTGCCCCACTGGGGTGTCAAGGCCCAGCTCAGCCACGCCGGTGCCCTGCAGCACCTCGCGCACCTTGGCGTTGGATGCCCATTCGAAGGTCTGTAGGCCCAGCGGCTCGACGACGGCTTGGCCCACCGTCAGGGCGTCGTCAAGCGAAAAGCGCTGCGTGACCACCGCCATGCGCAGGTCAGAGGTGTGCGAGACGCGGCCGCTGTCCGGCGGCTCGATGCCGGTGAGCACCTCGAGCAGCGTGGTCTTGCCACCGCCGTTGACGCCGACGATGCCGATGCGCTCGCCCGTCTGCACACCGAGCGAGACGCCGTCCAGCAGCGTTTTCAGCCCCCAAGTCTTCGAGACATTTTCCAGGTTGATCAGGTTAGCCATATCGGGTGTGTAGTTTACGCGGGGAGCAACGCGTGCAGTCCTCGGCTGCGCTGCAGCTGCGCGACGATGTGCGCGCACGCCAACGCGTCCGAGTCCGCCCGGTGATGCTCCAACGCAAACCCCGGCGCGCAATACTCCGCGACGGTGGGCAGGCGGTGGTCTGCCAGGTGCGGCAGCAGGCGCCTCGCCACGCGGCAGGTGCAGTAAAACCGCTCCGGGTACGTGCCGGTGAAGTAGTAACGGTCCAGCCCCCGCCATACCGACGCGTCGAAGGTGGCGTTGTGCGCGTAAACAGGCGCGCCGCCGACGAAACGCACGATCTCGTCGGCGATGTCGAACCAGGAGGGTGCGTCCTCGATGTCGCCGCGATAAATGCCGTGGATGTGGCTGAACTCGAACCGGATGTACTCCTCGGGCGGGCGCAGGTACGTGCACAGCTGGTCCACCACTTCCCCGCCGGCGACCTTCACCAGCGCCACCTGACACGCCGAGGCGCCGGAGAGTCGGTTGGCGGTTTCGAAGTCGACCGCGACGAACTCGTCTTGGAGCAGCTCGCTTCTCGACGGTATCCACTTCGCCGCCGCCACCTTCTTCGGCGCCCGTGATTTTCCGGTCAGCTCCGCGCGCGGTGTGGTGGGCAGCGCCTTTTCCTCGTCCACCTTGGCCTGCCATGCGGCCTTGTGCGGTGCAGGGTCGCGCCCCTCGCGGCGCGCGTTGCGCTCCTCCGCCTTGGCCAGCCGCTTTTCCAGGTTCACCCGGGCGTCCGCGTGGTGGGCTCGCGGCGCGGACGCGATCCAGCCGCGGATGACGTCGGCACACGCGGCGTACTGGCCCAGCGCGCTGTGGAGCGCCGCCACCTCGGCGACGTAGAGATCCAACGCCCACGCCGGGTCCTGGCGCGAGGCGTCCTGCATGGCCACCATGAGGGTTTCCGCCAACGCGAGCGCGGCCCTCGGCTGGCCGTCGCGCTTGAGCTGGCTCACCCGGGGTAGGTGCTCCCAGATCGGCCGCCCTTTCACGGTGGGCGGGCCGGCAGCGGCGACATCGCCCAGGCGAGTCTCCACGCTGGAGGTGTTGCCGTCGAGGTAGTTGCGTGTGGCGTCGATAAGCGGCATGCCCGGCACGCTACAGCGCGCGTCGACGCATGGGCCGCGGAATTAGCTCACATGTTCGACGACAGCCCCGCGGTCCGGCCCTTCGGCGACGAACACCTCGTAGCCGTCGAACTGCTCCGCCAACTGGCCGGCGGCGGCGTGGGCGGCGTCGGCGTTGTCGCACAGCACGGCCACGGTGGGACCGGAGCCGGAGACCAGCGCGCGGCGGCCCGCCTGCCCTGCTGCCTCTAAGACGCGTTTGAGCACAGGGCGCATGGTCACGGCGGCCGGCTCGAGGTCATTGTGCAGCGCGGCCGCCACCCGTGAGGTGTCGCCGGACGTGAGTGCCTGGGAGAGCGCCGTCGGGTTAAGGTGCGGGACAAGGGCGGGGTCGCCGTGCCGGAGGTCGTCGAGAAGCGAGAACGCCCTGCCAGTGGGGATGCCGATCTTGGGGTTCACAAACACCCAGTGCAGGCGGCCGCGGGACAGCATCTCCACCAGCTCGTCGCCGCGGCCGGTACCGAGCGCGGTGCCGCCCATGAGCGAAAACGGCACGTCGGCGCCGAGCTGCGCGGCGAGATCGTGGAGCGCCTCGGTGGTCAGCGGGTCGCCGTACTCTGCCACCAGCGCGTTCGCGGCGACGAGCGCTGCGGCCGCATCCGCGGAACCGCCAGCCATCCCTCCCGCGACGAAGACGTGCTTGTCCACCTCGATGTGCACGCGGGGCACGGCCACACCGGCGCGCGCGACCACCGCCTCAACGGCCCGCCACGCGAGGTTGCCCGGCCCGTCGATGTCCTCGTCCGGCTGGTCCACGAAAAACGTGGTACGCATGGAGGCCACTACCGGCCCGTCTACGGGATCGCCGTCGATGCGCAGCCGCACCACCTCACGCCGGTCCACGGCGTGGAAGACGCTGACTAGGTCGTGGTAGCCGTAAGCGCGGGCCTCCCCCACGCCGAGGTGCAGGTTCACCTTGCCCGGGGCGGACGCGACAATCTCACGCGGCATGGCGCGCCTCTCCAAGTCGGACGAAGTCGTCCACGGTGAGCTTCTCGCCGCGCAGCCCCGGGTCGATGCCGGCCTCGCGCAGGGCCGCCTCGGCGGTCGCAGCGGAGCCGTATACGCCCGACAACGTCGAGCGCAGCGTTTTGCGGCGCTGCGCGAAGGCGGCGTCGACCAACGGAAAGACGGTCTCGCGCAGGTCGCGGGGTGCATCGGGTGCGACGTCGATGCGCACGAGCCCCGACTCGATGTTCGGCGCCGGCCAAAACACGTGTTTGCCAATCGTGCCCGCTCGCGAGACGTCGCCATAGAAAGCGGCCTTGACGCTGGGCACCCCGTAGATCTTCGACCCGGGCTGCGCGGCGAGGCGGTCCGCAACTTCCTTCTGCACCATCACCAGCACCCTGCGTATCGACGGCAGCTCCGCCAACAAATGCAGCAGCACCGGCACCGAGACGTTGTAGGGCAGGTTGGCCACCAGCGCGGTTGGCGCTTCCACAAAGTCGCCGCGCGTGACCTGCAACGCGTCGGTGTTGATGACGGTGAGGCGCCCAGCGAATTCCGGCGCGAACTCGCTGACAGTGGCGGGTAGGCGTTCGGCCAAACGTGGGTCGATCTCCAGCGCGGTCACGCTCGCCACGGTGTCCACCAGCCCCAGGGTGAGGGAACCGAGCCCGGGGCCCACCTCGACGACGTGGTCGTCCGGAGAGACGTCCGCAGCGGCGACGATGCGGCGCACGGTGTTGGGGTCGTGCAGAAAGTTCTGCCCCAGCTTCTTCGTCGGCGTGACGTCCAGCTCTGCCGCAAGCTCGCGGATTTCCGCGGGACCGAGGAGCCTTGACTGGCCCATCTAGCGGATACCCAGGCGGGCGGTGCAGGCCGGCCACGCGCCCCAGCCCTGTGCAGCTTGGACACGCTCGGCGACGGCGATCTGCTGCTCGCGGGTGGCCTGGTCCGCAGTGGCGGCGTACTCGGTGCCGCCGTAACCCGCCCAAGTGGACGGCGAGAACTGCAGGCCGCCCTGGTAGCCGTTGCCGGTGTTGATAGCCCAGTTGCCGCCGGACTCGCACTGCGCGATGGAGTCCCACACGCTACCGCCGGCAACCGCCGGCGCGGCCGCGGTTGAGGTTGCAGGGCGGGCAGTCGTCGTCGCCGGGGCGCTTGTTGCGGGTGCGGGCTTCTTGGTGCCGCGCGCGATGACGGCCGGCTTCGCCTTCTTCACCACCTTTTCCTCGGCGATTTTTGCCGACTCCACCACGCCGTTGACGGTGACCGTGCGGTGGATGATCTTGGATTCGCCCTGCTCGCCCTTTTCCCGGACCTTCTCGGTGCCCTCGTCGAGGGTCGCGTCATCGACATACTCGGCGGGGGCCTCCACCGCGACCGTCTCTGGGCGGTCAACGGTGCTCACCCGGTCCAGCACGATCTCCATGCCGGCCACGACGGGCTCCGACAGGGCAACGTTGAGGCGGTCGTCCGAGTCGAACGTCGTTCCGCGGGCCGACAGCAGCTCGCCCACCGTCTTCGCGGCGGCGGAGATGTAGGTCAGCTCACCGCCGTCACGCAGCGCGACGATTTTCGGGGTGGTCACGTCGAGGTTCATGCCCTCGGTGACCGGCTGGTCGCGGTCGGCGTCCACAGCAGCCGCACCCGCCACGCCCGCCTGGTCGATCAGCTCGCCGACCGTGCTGGCAGTGGAGGTGATCTGCTGCGCCACGCCGTCGATGACCACGGCGACCGGCTTCGCGGTGCGCACGGTGACCGTGTCGCCACTGTCGAGCTTCTCGCCCGGCGCTGGGTACACCAAGTCTGCCGGCGCGACCTCTACGTCCGCGGCCTGCAAGGCGCCGGCGACGTCCGAGGCGTAAGTGCGCACATTCGTCTGCTCACCGTTGACATCGACAGTGATCTGCTTCTGGGTCGCGAGCGCGGTGCCCGCGCCGCCCACAAGCACGGCGCCGGCGACACTGCCGGCGACTGCGCGTTTGGTGGCGGTCTTTTTCGGGGTGATCCGTTTCGTCTGACGGGACATGTGCTTCCTCACAGGTGGGCTCGACTGCAACTCCTCAGCAGATAACCCGGGTAACAATACGGTAACGCCCGCTCCGTTTCAAGCGTTTCCCGCCCAGCTCACACCCCGTAGACGCGGGAGAACGTCTCGGCCACCTCACGCGCAACATCTGCCACGTCCATTCCGCGAGCTTCGGCGACCACCTTGGCGGTGTGCCCGATCAAGGCCGGCTCGTTCTTCGCCCCGCGGAACGGCTCCGGCGTCATGAACGGCGCATCGGTTTCTACCAGCAGCTGCCCCACCGGCGCGAGCGCCGCTGCAGCGCGCAGCTCCTCATTACGCTTGAACGTGACATTGCCGGCGAAGCTGAGCACGTAGCCGCGCTCGATCGCCTCCCGCGCCACGTCCAGGGGCGAAGAAAAGCAGTGCAGGATCACGTGCTTCGGGCGCGGAGCGTCGTCGAGAATGCGCATGACCTCGGCGTCGCCCTCGCGGTTGTGGATCATCAGCGCCTTGCCCGATTCCACCGCCAGGTCGATGTGCCAGCGAAACGCTTCCTCCTGCACCTCAAGTGGCGCGGTGGTGTCCGCGTCGTGCGTGAGCCAGTACGTGTCGATGCCGGTCTCCCCCACCGCCACGCAGCGCGTATCCGCTGCCATGCGGGTGAGTTCCGCGCGAGCGTCGCTGCCCAGCTCATGGGCCCGCGTCGGATGGATCGCGCACGCGGCAAAGACACGGTCATGCAGGTGCGCGGCCTCAAGCGCAAGCTTGGCTTCCTCCAACCCGTCACCGACGGTGCAAATGCGCTCCACGCCGGCGACCACAGCTCTGCCCACAACGGCATCGATCTCTTCCTGCGTGCGCGCACCGCAGGAGGCGAGGTGCGTATGCGCATCGACGAGGCCCGGGATCGGCTCGGCGGGCACTGGCGTGGGACGCGGTTTCTTTTTGCTCATACGATGCACCCTATGGCATTTGCAGACATAGACTCAGCGACCCAAAGCCAGATCGACGCGGACCTTGCGGAAGCAGCGGGCCGCGGCATCAACGGCTCCCCGGCCGATATCGTCGGCTCGTTCGAGGCCGATCTCACCGATTACCTTGCGCTTCCCCCAGACGTGCGGCGCTCGTACCCGCGCGGGGAAACAGCCCGCATCTACGGCACCGCACTGGGCCAGGCGCTCGTGCGCGAGGGCTTTTCGTGGAAGCTGCTGAGCGACGCCTACGGCACCGACCTCGTAGTGGTGAAGAACCCCGGCGAAGCGGACGAGAAGTACACCGCGCCGCTGGTGGTGGTGGACCAACGCTTCGAGGACGAGGAACCCGGCAAACTCACCGAGTTTTTGGGACAGTTCCTGTGACCGAGTCGATCATGCCGCTCGTCCGGCCAGAATTTCGCAGGCGCGCGCGGCTCATCCCCCACCCGCATGTGGAATACGGCGCGACCCGCTGGCTCGCCTCCCACGGGCAGGCGCTGTTTCCCCACCCCCATCGCGAAGGCGTAGAGCTGCTCCGGTCGGGCCGCACCCTCATTTACAAACCTCGCAACCCCAAGGGCGCGCTGCTGTGGCTCCACGGCGGCGGCCACATCATCGGGCACCCGAGCCAAGACGGCCCGTTGTGCGCGAACACCGCCGCGGAGGTTGGCGTCACCGTGATTGCCCCGCGCTATCCGCTTTCCCCTGCCCACCCGTTCCCCGCCGGCCTCAACGCGGCGCTTCACACGTGGGCGTGGATGCACGAGCACGCCGACGAATTCGGCGAACCGTTCGCCATCGGCGGCGAAAGCGCGGGCGGCGGACTGGCCGCCGCGGCGTGCCAACGGCTGTACGACGAGCACGGCCCCCAACCCCGGGCCCAGTGGTTGTTTTGCCCGATGCTTGACGACCGCCCCACCGCGGACCGCAGACGCGACGTCCCGCGTGACAGGCCGGTGGCCAACAACGAGCAGACGCGTTTCGCGTGGACTTCCTACCTGGGCCAAGCGCCAGGAAAGGAACACGTGCCTGAGTACGCGGTGCCCGCCCGCCGGGTCGATCTGTCAGGGCTGCCGCCCGCCTGGCTGTCAACCGGCGACATCGAGCTGTTCTACGAGGAGATCTGCAGCTACGCCCGTCGCTTGCGCGATGCCGGGGTGCCCGCGCAGCTGGAAATCGTCGAAGGCGCCCCGCACGCGATTGAGCTGTGGGCGTTCGACATCGACGTGGTCAAGCAGATGCTCGCCTCGGCGCGCGCGTGGCTGGGCGACCAGCTCTAGCTTCTGCAGCGAGCTATTGCACCGGGGCCCATTCCGGGCCGGTCTCACCCAGCTCGGGGTCCAGCTTGGCAATCAGGGGCTGCGGCTTGGACAGCTCGGTGCCCGGCGTGACCTCGACGCGCTTCCATACCGCCTGCTGCTGGGTGTAGTCCCCAGTGATGGTCAGGTAGGTCTGGCCCTTCTCCGGCAGGCCGACGCCGACAAGGTTGTAGTCGGCGTCGTCCACGACCTCGTCCACCCGCGGCTCCGCCGCCCACACGCCGGTGCGGCCGAGGGTCTCGTGGACCTTCTGCGCGGTGTGCGGCAAAAACGGCGTAAGCATGGCGTTGCAATCCGAGACCACCTGCAGCGCGGTCCACAACACGGTGGCCAAGCGCTCGCGCTGGGTGTCGTCCTTGGCAAGCTTCCACGGCTCTTGCTCGGCGATGTAGGCATTCGCCTCGCCCACGACGTGCATGATCTTGGTGATCGCCGACTTGAAGTGAGCCTTGCCCAGCGCTTCGCCGGCGGTCGTGAACGTCCCGGCCGCGAGCTCCAGGATGCGCTCGTCGGACTCCTCGAGCGTGCCCGGCACCGGCACCTGTCCAAAGTTCTTGTGGGCCATGGACACAGTGCGGTTGACCAGGTTGCCCCACCCGTTCGCCAGCTCGTTGTTCACGCGGCGGACAAATTCGTCCCAGGTGAAGTCCGTGTCGTTGTTCTCCGGGCCGGCCACGGCGATGAAGTAGCGCAGCGGGTCGGGGCCGAATTCTTCGAGGAAGTCCTTGACGTAGATCACCACGCCCTTGGAGGAGGAGAATTTGGAGCCGGACATGGTGAGGAACTCGGAGGAGACGACCTCCGTAGGCAGGTTCAGCTCGCCGAGCTCGTGCACCTCGCCGCCCTTGGACCCCTTGCCTGCGTACCCCAGCAGTTCCGCGGGCCAGATTTGGGAGTGGAAGGTGATGTTGTCCTTGCCCATGAAGTAGTAGCCCTCGGTGGCAGGGTCCTGCCAGAACTCCTTCCACGCCTCCGGGTCGCCGGTGCGGTGCGCCCATTCGATGGAGGCGGACAGGTAGCCGATCACGGCGTCGAACCAGACGTAGAGCTTCTTCGACGGGTTGTCCTGCCAGTCCTCCACCGGGATGGGAATGCCCCAGTCGATGTCGCGGGTCATGGCGCGCGGGCGCATGTCCTCGAGGAGGTTGAGGGAGAACTTCAGCACGTTCGGTCGCCAGTCTGCGCGGGTGGTCAACCACTGCTCCAACGCATCGTGCAGCGCGGGCAGGTCGAGCATGAAGTGCTCGGTCTCAATAAACTTCGGCGTCTCACCATTGATCTTGGACACCGGGTTGATCAAGTCCGCCGGATCCAGCTGGTTGCCGCAGGTGTCGCACTGGTCGCCTCGGGCGTCCGTCGCGCCGCAGATCGGGCAAGTGCCTTCGATGTAGCGGTCCGGCAGGGTACGCCCAGTCGACGGGGAGATCGCGCCCTGCGTGGTCTCGCGGACCATGTACCCGTTGTCGTTCAGGCCACGGAACAACTCCTGCACCACCGCGTAGTGGTTGCGGGTGGTGGTGCGCGTGAACAGGTCGTAGGACAGACCCAGACCCGCCAGGTCCTGCACGATCTGCCGGTTGTAGCGGTCCGCCAGTTCCTTGACGGTCACGCCCTCCTTGTCCGCCTGGACCAGTAGCGGTGTGCCGTGCTCGTCGGTGCCGGAGACCATGAGGACGTTCTTGCCGGACATTCGCTGGTAGCGGGCGAAGACGTCGGAGGGGACGCCGAAGCCTGCCACGTGGCCGATGTGGCGCGGACCGTTGGCGTACGGCCAAGCAACGCACACAAGAACGTTCTGATTGGTCTCGGGAGAAGTCATGGCTCACAGCATAAGTTATGGCCCCGCTTGCGCTCTGCAATGCTCAAGCGGGGCCGTGCCGTCAGGGCGTCGAGAAGCTAGGCCTACTACTTCCTGCGCGTCTGCAGCATGCCCTTGACTTGCGCGCGGCGGGCGTCAAGCTGCGCTTGGTCGCGGTGCATGCGGCGCTCAATGGCGAGTTGGCGGGCAAAGCGCTCCTGCTCCTTCTTGTCCAGGTAGATCGTGTCGTTGGACATGTCCTTCACAATCGCGAACATCAGCGCGATCAGGATGAACAGGAACGGGGTTGCGGCCACGATGGTCACGGACTGCAGCGAGTTCAGCGCATCCGAGCCGCCGGAGATCAAAAGCGTCAGCCCGACGAATGCAGTGGCCAGGCCCCACATTGCCGCGAGCCACGGCTTCGCCTCGGTCTTGCCGGACTGGGTCATGGACGCCATCACGGTGGACGCGGAGTCCGCCGATGTGATGAAGAAGGTGCCCAGCAGGATCAGAGCGAACACGCCCATGATGTAGCCGCCCGGTAGGGAGTGCAGCAGGTTGAACAGCTGCTCCTCGTTGGAGCCGTCGCCAACGATGGACTCGCCAGCCTGCTCCATCTTGATGGCGGTGCCGCCGAAGATGGCGAACCACACGGTGGACAGGCCGGCCGGAACCAGCATGACGCCGAGGCAGAACTCGCGCACAGTGCGGCCGCGGGAGATACGCGCCAGGAAGGTGCCCACGAACGGGGACCAGGAGATCCACCACGCCCAGTAGAAGATGGTCCAGCCGGAGAGGAACTCGCCGGCTTGGCCATCAGAACTCTCAGCGGTGCGGGCGGCCATCTCGAAGAAATTCTGCAGGTAGCTGCCCACGGCGGTCGGCAACATGTTCAGCTGCGCCACGGTCGGGCCGAAGACGAACACGAAGATCGCGAGGATGGCCGCGATGACCATGTTCGCGTTGGACAGCCACTGGATGCCCTTGGACACGCCCGACATCGCGGATAGCAGGAATGCAAGGGTCAGGACAGTGACGATGCCGATGGTCAGCTTGGTGGACGGGTTGTCCACGAAGCCGGAGGCCTCCAGTCCGGAACTGATCTGCAGCGCGCCAAGGCCCAGGGAGCAGGCGGTGCCGAAGATGGTGGCGAACACAGCGAAGCCGTCGATGAGCTTGCCCAGCCACCCGTTGGCGGCCTTCTCGCCGATCAGCGGAATGAACGCGCTGGACAACAGCTGTTTCCGACCAAGCCGGAACGTCGAGTAGGCGATGGCCAGACCGAGGATAGCGTAGACGGCCCACGGGTGCAGCGTCCAGTGGAACATGGTCTGCGCCATGGCGGTGCCAACCTCGTGCTCGTTGTGTCCCGGCACGCCGTCGAGGTACATCGCCAGCGGCTCGGATGCGCCGTAGAACATCAGGCCGATGCCCATGCCTGCGGCGAACATCATGGCGATCCAAGAGGTTGTCTTGAACTCGGGGCGTTCGTCGGCAGTGCCGAGGCGGATGGTGCCGAAGTTCGACGCGGCGATAACGATGACGAAGGCGACGAAGATGGTGCCGCCGAGGACAAACGCCCAGCCGAGGTTGTCGATGACCCAGCCGAACGCGGTGTCCGCAAAGTTGGAGAAGTTGTCGGGGGCACCCAGGCCCCAGCCGACAATCGCCGCGACAATCACCGCGAGAGGGATAACGATGCCCCAGTTGATCGGGGCGTCTTCGGCGTCGGCTTCGCTCTCTACGCTTTCCTCGGGGTCGGTGTAGTTGGGCTGCGCGCCATCGCGGTCCGCCCGCAGCAGCGCGGCAAGCTGGCCGACTGCAGATGCATCGTTCGTTTGGATGGGATCCGTACTCCGCGGCTCCGCACCGGGATCGTGAGGATCCCTGTGAAGATCACGCTGAGACATAACATTCTCCTCGCAAATATTCAGGTGTTTTCTAGGGCGCAAGCAGGCTAGCGCAGAACACGCCTCCGCGCTAGCCCGCGCACGCTGCCACAGGCGGGAAGAAGCCGCCCCGGTTGCCCTTATCCGCGCGCGTCGAGTGCCGCGTCGTAGAGGTCCCCCACCTTCACGCCGTGTTCTTTCGCCACCCGTTTCGCGGCATCCTTCATGCGCTCGCCGCCGTCGACGAGCTCAAGCACTAGGCCCACTAAATCCTCCGGCTCGGCGTGCTGCTGCGCACCGCCCTCGATCACCACCGTGATCTCCCCGCGCACTCCACCTTCGGCCCATGCGACCAGCTCCCCCAGGGTGCCGCGCTTGACCTCCTCGTACGTCTTGGTCAGCTCGCGGCATACCGCGCCACGGCGGTCCGAGCCCAGCACGTTGGCGGCGTCGGCAAGCAACTGCTCGATGCGGTGCGGCGACTCGAAGCAGCAGACCGCGCGGCGCTCGTGCACCAGGGTCTCCAACCAGGCCCGGCGCGCCCCCGCCTTCCGCGGTGCGAAGCCGTCAAAGATGAAGTGGCCGACATTCAGGCCCGACAGCGCGAGCGCCGTGGTCACCGCCGACGGCCCCGGGATGCACGTGACGGGGATGGACGCGTCGTGGGCGGCGGCGACGATGGAATGGCCCGGGTCGGACACGAGGGGCATCCCGGCGTCGGTGACTACCAGGACCGTGCCGGCGCGCGCGGCGTCGAGAAGCTCGCGTGCCCTGGAGTCTTCGTTGTGGTCGAAGTTGGACACCACGCGCCCGGTGATCTCCACGCCGAGTGCTGCGGCGAGCGCGCGGGTGCGGCGCGTGTCTTCCGCCGCAATCACGTCCGCGGCGACGAGCGCCTGCGCCAGCCGGGGCGACGCATCCGCCGCGTTGCCCAGCGGGGTTGCCGCGAGCACAACGCCGGTGGGAAGGATCTGCGTCTGGTCTTCGTGCTCGGCGAACATACCCCGGGAGCATACGCGCAAGGCGCTAGTATTTTGCGTCGTGACCACTATCGCGAGCACCCCGAACCCGTCCGGACCACCCGCCGGCCCTGACGCGGCGTCGCCCGAGTCAACGCGGACCGTGCGGCCTGCCCGCCCGGCACCGCAAGCGCCGGTCACTGTGCCATGGACACGCCGCGACACGGTCGCCGCGTCTGTCATCGGCGTGCTCGCACTGCTCACCCGCTTCATCGGCCTGTTCCAGCCGACGAGCTCCGGGACCCCCGTCTTCGACGAGAAGCACTACGTGCCGCAGGCGTGGGACATGGTGCGCAGCTGGTTCAACCCCGTCCTCGGCGGCATCGAGTCCAACCCCGGGTTCGGTCTGGTCGTGCACCCGCCGCTGGGCAAGCAACTCCTGGCGGTAGGCGAAAGCCTCTTCGGCTACACCCCGTACGGCTGGCGCATCATGACGGGCCTGTTCGGTACCGCCGTGATCGTCTTCGTCTTTCTCCTGGCCCGTCGCGTGAGCCAGTCCACGAACATCGCCCTGGTTGCTGGGATTATCGCCCTGTTCGACGGTGTCCTGCTGGTCGCAGCCAAATTCGGCATGCTCGACATCTTCCAGGTGCTGTTCGTGGTCATGGCCGCGTGGACGCTGGCTGGCGACATGCGCGAGGTGCACCACCGCTGGCACGGCGCGTGGCTCACCGGCGCACTCGACGGCACCGGGCCCTTCGGGCCGCGCGTGGGCTTCCGGTGGTGGCGCTTCGCCACCGGCGTGCTCCTTGGCCTCAGCTTGTCGGTGAAGTGGTCGGGGCTGTACTACATCATGTTCTTCGGCCTGCTGTCGTCCTTCTGGGACTTGTTCCTGCGGCGCCGCTACGGCGTGGAGAAACCGATCGCGGGCACCTTGCTTAGGGACGTCCCTTCGGCCCTCGCCTCCATCGTCCTCGTCCCCGCCCTGCTGTACCTGTGGTCGTGGCGGGCGTGGTTCGCGTCGGAGACGTCCGTGTACCGGCACTCGCTTTCCGACGGCACCATCGCCGACTCCGACTGGCCCTGGCTGGCCAACCTGCCCGAACCCATTGCCGGCTGGTTCTACTACCACTTTTCCGTGCTGGACTTCCACGCCTCCTTGACGTCTTCGTCCGGCCACTCCCACCCGTGGGATTCGAAACCGTGGGCCTGGCTGGTCGCTGCCCGGCCGATCCTCTATTACTCCGCAACCGACTTGGACTGCTTCGTCGCGCCCGGCGACGGCACGTGCCGCGAGATGATCTACCTGTTTGGCACCCCCGCCATCTGGTGGCTCACCGTGCCTGTCCTGCTGTGGGCGTGCTGGGTCTGGCTGACCCGCAAAGACTTTAGGGTCATCGTGCCGGTGATCGCCTTCGCGGCCGGGTTCCTTCCGTGGCTGGCGGCCTTTGACCGCCAGATGTACTTCTTCTACGCCACCGCGCTGGTGCCCTTCACAGCGGTGCTGCTCGCGCTCGCGGTGGGCAACGTGTCGAAGCTAGGTGGTCCTATGAAGTGGCCGTGGCTGCGCAAAGGGGCGGGTTTTGACATGCGGTGGGGCCAACTCGCCGCCGTTATCTACATCGCCCTGGTGGTGGCAAGCTTCATCTACTGGTCCCCCATCTTCTACGGCTTCCGCATTCCGGACGCGTGGTACCACTCCATCATGTGGCTGCCAAGCTGGAAGTAGCCGCCTGAGTGTCAGGTCGCGCGCACGCCCTCCGGCCCGTTAGTACGGGCGGGCGCCGAGCAGCTGCCACGCGCGGCGCACGGCGCCACCCCTGTCGGCCACCCAGGTCCACACAAGCGCCACCAAGCTCAGTAGCGGAATGACCACCCCGGCCACCGCAAACTGGCCCATCCCCAGCACTGCGTCGCGCACCGCGAAGCCCACGGTGAACGTGAACATCGTGCCCACGATCAGCAGCACGCCGGGGATCTGCTGCGGCCGCCACGCGGTGAAGCCCAGCGCCAGCGCCACGCCGAAGCGCACCGAGGCGGTGGAGGCCACAACCGGTTCTTCGCCGCCGGAGAGAATCAAACGCACAGCCCATAGCACCCAGACCACGGCCATCACCCCAAGCAGCAAACGGCCAACCGCGATGCCAAGCTCCCGGCGGCGGGCAAAGCTGCGCCACTCGTCGTCAACGCCCGCGAGGATGACCGCGGACAGGTCCTGCGGCGGCGCCATCGTCCCCTCTCCCCCATCGCCCAGTTCGCGCGACAGCGCCAGCGAGCGGTCCAAAAACGCCCGGCATTGTGCGCACCCGGAAAGGTGTGCGTCCACAACAGCATCGTCGAGGCCAGAAGGCTCACCATCGATGCGGGCTGAAAGGGCCGCCTGGACATCCTCGTGGCTAATCACGGGTAAGCACCCCGTCCAGGCTGGCGCGGCCGGTGCCGAAGACGGTGATGATAAACAGTGCGGCGGCGAGCACGAGCGGGTACTCAATCCCACCGTTTTCGATAAAAAACCCGTTGCCTAGGTGCACAAAGTACCCGGCCGCCAGGACGAGGAGCACCAGCAGCGACGCGGTGATGGTGGTGAGAAGCCCCACCGCCAAAAACGCCCCCCCGATGAGCTCGACGGTGCCGGTGAGGTACGCAGACAGCTGCGGCTGCGGCACGCCGAGGTCGGCGAATTGGCGTCCGGTTTCGGCCATCCCGACGTCAAACCAGTGGTTGAAGCCGTGGGCCACGAACACCGCGCCCAGCACGAGCCGGAGCACGAGCAGCGCAAAGTCTCGGACGGCGGGCCTATTCATGCCGATTAGCGTACCCGTGGAACCGCACAGGGTAGAACTGAGTCCAATACCTATGACTGAACCAGACACCACACCAGAATCCGGCTGGCCCGTCGTCGGCGACGACGGCCTCGCCCGTCCGCCCTGGGCCGCCCATGATCCCCTGCTGCGCGAGTATTACGACACCGAGTGGGGCATGCCCGTCACCGACGAGCACGGCATGTTCGAGCGCGTCTGCCTTGAAGGGTTCCAGGTGGGCCTGTCTTGGCGGCTCATCTTGCAAAAGCGCGATGCGCTGCGCGAGGCGTTTCACGGTTTCGAGCCGGAGGCCGTCGCGAGTATGAGCATCGAGCATTTGCTTGACGACGCTTCCTTGATACGCAACCGGCGCAAACTGGAAGCGGTGGTGAGAAACGCCCAGGCCACGCTTGCGCTGCGGGACGAGGGCACGCACCTCGGCGAGTTTGTGTGGTCCTACCAGCCCTCGCAGACACCCTGCCCGCGCACAATGGAAGAGGTGCCCACCCGTTCCCCGGAATCCGAGCAGCTGGCGAAAGACCTGAAAAAGCGCGGGTTCACCTTTGTGGGGCCGGTGACCATGTATGCACTGATGGAATCCACCGGGATTGTGGACACCAACCTCGTCGGTACGTGGCGCCGCGGGGCGTCCGGGGTGTGGGCGTAAGCGGCTAGTCCTCGTCCATGTCGGCGAATGCTTCTTCGACGGAGTCGTGCTCCTCGCGGGAGGCCTCCCACACTTCCTTGGCGGCGGAGAGGTTGATCACCGCGATGATCGCGCCGACGACGATGTCGAACCACGCGGTCTCCCACACGAACGTGAGCAGTCCCGCGGCGATAATCAGCAGGTTGGCCAGGGCGTCGTTGCGTGCTGCGAGCCACGCGCCCGTGGCCAGCGACGAGCCTTCGTCGCGCAGCTGCATGAGCAAGACGGCGCAGATCACGTTCACCACAAGCGCGCCGAGAGCGATGCCTGTCAGGCCTTGCGGCGACGGCGCCACGGGGTTCATGATCTTGGCCACCACGGTGACAATTGCGGCAATGGCCGGGATGAGGATTAGCGCCGCCAGAACGCTTCCCGCAGTGCGGCGCCGAGCCGCCGGCCACGCGACGGCGAAGAACACCAAGAGGTTGATGGCGGTGTCCTCGAGAAAGTCCGCGGAATCCGCGAACAAGGACGCCGACCCGATGGCCAGCGCGCCGAAGAATTCGACGAAGAAGTAGGCCAAGTTCAGCAGCGCCACAATCAACACTGCTCGACGGATCTTTTGCGCCCGCAACGAATTAGCCACCGGGCTGCTCCTTTGCTGCTTTTCCGAATGCTGACAACGGGAAGGCAGCTTAACCCATCCATACAACGACGCGGGGCCCGGACTGTAAAATCCGGGCCCCGCGTGGACCAGTGGAGCTAAGGGGAATCGAACCCCTGACCTTCGCATTGCGAACGCGACGCTCTACCAACTGAGCTATAGCCCCTCGGCTGTTTCAGTACGTTACTCCTCACCCGCCCACGAGCTAAATCGCCAGGGTGAGCGGGCTTTTCGCGTCTCGTTAGCTGGCGCGGGCGCCGTAGCTGCGGAAGTTGCCGTACCCGTCATCGGTGTCGTTGGGCGTCGGGGCGAAGCGGGCGGACGGCAGGGTGTCAAAATCGGGGCTTTCGTCGTCGAGATCCAGCACGACGGACCCTGCGCGCTGGTGCCTGTCGCGCGCGTGCGCTTCGGCAGTGGCCACTCCCATGCGTGCGCGGCGCAGTTGGCGCAGCCGGCGCTCCTTCAACGCGCGTTCCTTCAGCACGACCTTGCGCAGCGCGATCATGAACCACGCCGTGAGGCCGACGGCCACCGCGGGCAGGACCCACGTCCAGCCGCCCGCCACGAACGCGATGACGAAGGTGATCACGCAGGCGATGGTGAGCCCGAGCAAGGTGCGCTGGCGGCGCTGGAAACGGGTGGCTGCGGTGCTGCGCTCGCGCTCCGGGTCGTAGCCGCCACGGCCGCGTCGCGAGGCAGCGAAGGCGATGTCTTCCTCGGAAACGTCGCCGGAGTCGACCTGTTCGGCGGCATCGGCTGCGGCTTCCTGCTCGTCCGGTGCGTTGTCGTCGCCGTTGGCCTCTTCCTGCTCCGGCTCAGCGGTCTGGGCATCTGCATAGCCGTAGTCTTCAGGTGTGGTGAACGACTCGTCCAGCTCGTAACGGTCGGCGTCCGCTTCGGCGCTCTCGGCCTGCTCGTCCGCGCCGCCGTCCTCCGCGGCGAGGACCTTGACGGAAGTCGAGCCACCGGTCTCGCTGGCAGTCACCTTCGTGGAGCCGCCGGTGGTCGCGGGGGCCTGCTCAGCTTCATCGTTCTCAACCGCTGCGTCTTCAGCCGCAGCTTCGCGTTCGTCGTCCGCGTCGTGCTCGACCACTTCGCCTTCCACGTGCGCTGGCTGGGCAGCGTCGTCGCCGGCGGGGCGGCGGAAGATGGAGCGCAGGGCGGGAGCGTCGTCGATGAGCACGTCCTCCTCCGCGTCGGTGGCCTCCACCACCTCGTAGTCGTCCTCCTCGCTGTGGCGGTGGATGTCGGCCGCGGTGAGCTTGGGGCGGCGACGCTCCGCCATCGGCGCAGTGCCGCCCTCGTGCAGCACCCGCGTCTCCTCGTAGCCTTCGCCGGAGCGGCGGATCGGCTTGTTGTTGCCGATCATCAACGGAGCAAGGACGATGATCCAGACGACGAGGATCAAAATGATCATTAAGCTCGGGCTGCCCATCGGCACTGCCACCTTTCCGCATACGTTGCACCCTAAGTCAGGTGTCCACGGTATCGGGCGGCGCCCGCGGCCCAGGAGTGGCGCGCCGTGACGGGCGGGGCTTTTTCGCCGGTTAGCCCGCGCGGCCGGCCTGGCGCAGCCGATGCACCGCGCAGGAGGCGAAGTCGTCGGCGTTCAGCGCGACGAGGTGGTGGTCGCGCCATTGCCCGTCGATGTGCAGGTTGCGGTGCAGGTAGCCTTCCTCGCGGAAGCCGTTGTGCTCGAGCACCTTGCCCGACGCCGGGTTGTCGGGCAGGTAGGTGGCGGTCAGGCGGTGCAACCCGACGCGTGCAAAGGCGTGGTCCACGCCGAGCGCGCACGCGAGTGTGGCCACCCCGCGACCCATGAACGGCGAGTGCACCCAGTAGCCGATCCAGCATTCCGAGACGATCCCGTGCTGGATATTGCCCAAGGTGACCTGCCCGGCGAAGGCGCCGTCGACCTCGATGACCAGCGGCACCGCAGTACCCTGGTCGGCCAACCGCTTCAGGTTCAGCCAGGTGTTGCGCCACGCGGCCCGCGAGTGTGCGTCCTCCCAGGTGCCGTCCACCGTGGGTTCGACCGGCTGCAGCCATTGCTTATCGACGACCCGCGTCCCCGACCACTCCACACCGTCGCGCGATCTCAGGGGCCGGAGGCGGACGGAACCGCCGTCGAGAAGCGTGGCGTAGGGCGTGGATTCAGGCCAACCTGGGGTGGGTTGGCGGAACAACTCGAACACGAGCGGGGTCCTAGCTGCGCTGGTGGAGAAACTCCACATCCACAATGTCGCCGGGGCGAACGTGGATGGCGTCCTCCGGGAGGTGGACCATGGCGTTGGCCTCCGCGAACCCCGCCAAGAGATGGGTGGGCCCGGCCTCGAGGGCGGACAGGGGCTCGACTAGGTACTCTCCGCTGTCCGCGTCGCGCATGAGCCGCGCGCGGATGAAGCCGCGGCGGCCGGGGATGGAATCCAGCTCGCGCAGGGAGCGGGCTTTCACCGTGCGGCGGGTCACCGCCGTCTTGCCCAGGGAGCGACGGATGGCCGGGCGGATAAACCTCTCCGCGATGACGAGCGCGCTCACCGGGTTCGACGGCAGCAGGAACGTCGGCGTCCGCTCGTCGCCCAGCAGCCCGAATCCCTGGACCGAACCCGGGTGCATGGCCACGCGGGTAGTATCCACCTCGCCCAGCTCCCGCAGGATCTCCTGCATGGGCGCCGCCCCCGAGCCGCCGACGGCGCCGGTGATGACCACGAACTCGCTTTTAGCGATGTGGCCGGCAACGGTTTCGCGCATACGACGCGGCTCTGCGTTGACGATGCCCGCGCGGTGCACGTCGGCGCCTGCCTCTCTGGCCGCAGCCGCGACAACGTAGGAGGCGATGTCGAAGACCTGCCCCAGCCCGGGTGTGCGGTCCAAGTCCACCAGCTCGAGCCCGTAGCTCATCACGGTCACGCGCGGGCGCGGATAGACCAGCAGCTTGTCGCGCCCCGCGGCCGCGGCAAGCCCGATCTGCGCAGGCCCCAGCACCGAGCCTTGGCGCACCGCGATGTCGCCGGGCTGGATGTCGTCGCCGGGTTTGCGCACGAAGTCGCCGGTGCGCACCGGGCGCTGCGGGGTGACGCGCTTGCGGCCGCGGTCGGTCCACTCAAGCGGAAGCACCGCGTCGGCCAGCGTGGGCAGCGGCGCCCCGGTGGCCACGCGAACCGCCTGACGGGGCTGCAGGCGCAGCGGTTTCTGGGAGCCCGCGGGCACCTCGCCCACGACGGGCAGGGCACGTTCACGCGCCACAGGCGGATCGGCGGGGGCTTCGGAGTCGGCACCTTCTGCGCCCGCTTCGCCTTCTACTCCTTCTGCGGAGTCGCGGCGCTCCGGGCGGCGCAAACCGGTCGAGCCGCCCACGTCCACAGCGCGGACCGCGAAGCCGTCCACCGCCGCCTGCGGGAAACCCGGCACCTGGGTCGTCGAGGTGACTTCCTCCGCGCACATCAGACCCAGGGCATCCGTCAGCGCGACCCGGATCGGCTCGGGCGCGACAGCCGCGTCCACGACAGCCGCGAGCTGGTCTTCTACGCTGCGCATTGCCTGTGCCCCTTTCGTTCGCTGTTACGCGTTGGTTTCTGCCTAGTTCTGGGCCTAGTTCTGGGCCTAGTGCTGGGCCTGGTTCTGGGCCTGGTTGGAACCCTTGTCCACAACCTCCGGGTGCTCCGCCTCGAAGTCGGCAACGATCTTCTTCACCGCGGTGTAGAGCGCCGGGCCGTATTTTTCGTCCCGCAGCCCGAAGTCCACGTTTGCGGGGATGTACCCGCCCGGGTTGCCCAGGTCGTGGCGCTTGCCCTCGTGCACCACCACGTGCACCGGGTGGCCCTCAGAAATCATCAGCTCAATCGCGTCCGTGAGCTGCAATTCGCCGCCCTTGCCCGGCTCGATGCGGCGCAACGCGTCGAAAATGCCGCGGTCCAGCAAGTACCGGCCGGTGGCCACCAGCGTCGACGGGGCATCTTCCACGGCGGGCTTTTCCACCATGCCGCGCACCCGCTTCACCTCAACGCCGTCAATGTCAGCGTCCGCGTCCTCCACGTCGAACACGCCGTAGTTGTACACCTCGTCGCGGGTGACGTTGAATGCGCAGAGCACCGACCCACCGAGCGCCTCGCGCACGGCGACCATCTTCTCCATCACACCCGCCGGCAGCACCAAATCATCCGGCAGCATGACTGCGACGACATCCTCGTCGTCGTCAAGCGCTTCCTCAGCGCACCCGACAGCGTGGCCCAGCCCCAGCGGCTTGTCCTGCGTGACTGCCACCGCATCGATCAGCCCGTTCGCCCGGGCCACCTTCTCCGCCTGCGTGTCTTTGCCGCGGGCAACCATCAACTCCTGCAGCTCGGAGAACTCGCCGAAGTGCCGCATGATTTCTTCTTTATTCGGCGCGATCACCACGGCAAGGCGTTGCGCCCCCAAGGCTGCAGCCTCCTCAGCGATGAGTTCGATGCCCGGTGTATCCACCACCGGCAGAAGCTCCTTGGGCACCGTCTTCGTCGCCGGCAAGAATCGCGTCCCCATACCAGCCGCAGGCACCACAACGGTCTTCACCGAAGCGTTCGAAGCCTGCGCGGGGAGGTCAGTAGAATTCGCCATAAACGGAAACTTTACAGCCCCCGCCCGCGCCATCTGGGCTGCGACGCCAACAAGCCTGCTGGCCCAGGCGACCCAACCACGACGAGGAGCGCACGAAGCACATTGGATGCCACCACACACCGCCGCAAGGCCGCGATGCGCACCGCCCACCTCGCCGCGCGGCGGGCCCTGCGCGCCGACCCGGACAAAAAGCGCGCGCTCGACCAGGGCATCGCGGCTGCCACGCTTGCCTGCATCGACGCCTTCGGCGCGCGCGGAACTAACATCGCCTCGTACAGCCCGCTGCCGAGCGAGCCCGCCCCCGCCGATCTTCCCGCCCGGCTCGCCGACGTGGCACGCGCAGTGTTCTTACCCATCTCGCTGCCGGACGGCGTGCTGGCCTGGGCGCAGGCAGGCAGCGACAACTCCCCGGGCGCATTGGGCATTGCGGAGCCACGCGGCCCGCGGTTTACCTCGGCGGTGCTGCGGTCCTGCGGGCTGGTGGTGGCCCCGGCGTTAGCCGTCGATAGACAGGGCATGCGCCTGGGCAAAGGCGCCGGATACTATGACCGCGCCCTGACGGGGTTGGACGCGCCGGTGGCAGCGGTGGTCTACGACTGGGAAGTGGTGGACGCGGTGCCCCACAACGCATCCGACCAAGCCGTGGACGCGGTGATCACCCCGCAAGGATTCTTCCGTATCTAGGGAACCGCGGGGCGCAAATCCGCGTCCTATGCCCATGCAGATTTCCGCGCGCATAGAGCAGCTGCGCACCCCTGGATACCGCCGCTCGGTGCTCATCCGCAGGGTCGCGGCCGTGATCCTTGTTGTCGCCGCGGTCGCGCAGGTGCTTGTCGACGCCTCACGGTCCGACCCACCCACGCTCACCTTCGCGCGCGACATTGCGCCGGGCACGGTGTTGACAGCAGCGGACGTGGAGATGCGGCGCCTCCCGGCCGAGGCGGTACCCGACAGCGCGCTGGGCGAGGTGGCGCTGGCAGAGGGACAGATGCTCGCAGCCGCTGCCGCCCGTGGTGAGGTGGTGACCTCCGCGCGCCTGGTTGGGCCCGACCTCGCGGCGCTGCTCACGGCGGACGAGCCTGACGGGGAGACGTTTTCTATGGTGCCGGTGCCCGTGGCGGAGCCGGACATCGTGCCCATGCTGCATCACGGTGCGCGCGTCGACGTGGTTGGGCAGGGTCCGCGGGTGGTTGCGTCAGGTGGAAGGGTGGTCACAACCGGGGAGGGCGACGCGGTGCTGGTGCTATTGAGACAAGACCAAGCGGCCGCGGTTGCGGCGGCCTCACTGTCGGAGCCGCTGACGCTCGTATTGAGCAACCGTTCATGAACGGATACTGTTTCCCCCATGCTTCAGGGCTTTAAAGACTTCATTATGCGCGGCAACGTCATTGAGCTTGCCGTCGGCGTGGTCATCGGCGCTGCGTTCACCGCCGTCGTCACCGCGTTCTCCGACTCCATCATCAACCCGCTGCTCGCTGCCCTCGGCGGCGTGGACTACTCCGGCCTCGGCCTCGGCTTCCACGTCCGCGAGGGCAACGATGCCACTTTCGTCAACTTCGGCGCGTTGCTCACGGCCATCATCAACTTCCTGCTCATCGCGGCCGTGATCTACTTCCTGCTGGTCGCGCCAATGAACAAGCTCGATGAGGCGACGAAGCGCCGCAAGGGCATCGACCCGGAGGAACAGGCGCCCACCGACACCGAGCTGCTCACCGAGATCCGGGATCTGCTCGCCGCACAGCAGCAGACTCGCCCAGGCAAACCCCTGCAGTAACGCAGGCCCGCTCCCGCTAACCCCCGTAGTGCGGCGGCCGCTCCGCCTCGTAAAAATCGCGGCCAGTCAACCCCGGCTCTTCGTCGTCTAGGAGCACTTCTCGCTGGTCGTCGGAGGCCGGGTTTTCCTCTGCCCTGCCTCGCCGCGCGACGTCCGCCGACCTGTCGTAATCCACGTCTGCGGTGCGCACCGCGCGCCGTCGCTGCCTGGCCATTTGTATGCTCCCAGCGCTAGACGGAGTACTGGTTGAGCTCGTTGATCAGGTAGCTGACCAGCGGAGCGGCGGTGGACACGCCGTCGCGAATGGCCTGCCGGCTCGACGCAAGGTTCACCACCACCGTGGAGCCGGACACCCCGCACACGCCGCGGGAGGTGCAGGCATCGACGGCCCCGCACGCCTGGCCTGAGGCACGGATAGCCTGGCTCACGCCCGGCACAACTTTGTCGATGACTGCGCGGGCGGCCTCCGGCGTCTTATCGCGGGGGCCGACACCAGTGCCGCCGAGGGTGAGCACGAGGTCGACGCCGCCGACCACACCGGTCTCGATCGCCTTCCTGATCTCAGACTTCTTCGACTTCACGCGGACGACGCCGTCGACCTGGAAACCGACCTCGTGCAGCAGCTCCACCACCATTTCGTCGGTGTTGTCTCCGGGCGCGTCGTAGCGGCGGTCGCCCACCAGCACGACGATCGCGCACGGAGATGCCGGGGAGTCGCCCTCCAGCTCGGACGCGCGAAGGGTGGCGTCGTCCGGCTCGGTGGTGTCAAACGAGTCAAACAATTCCGGCATCGTGGTCAGACTCCCTCTGTGCAAGCGGGGCGGATAGAACAGGTAAGAAGTTACTCGGAACTTAAGGTCACCTCTACCGGAATCGGTTGCGAGTCCTCGCCGCGCTGCACCTGCAGGGTGACGGTCTCCCCGAAGTCTTTCGAGCGGGTGGCCGCGATCAACGCATCTGCAGAGTCGATGGGGCGATCGTTCAGGCGGGTAATAACGTCGCCCGGCTGCAACCCGGCTTGGTCTCCGGGGCTGCCCGGCTCCACCCCCGCGACAACGGCGCCGCCGCCGATGCTCTGCCCCACGCTGACCCGCACACCGAGCATCGGCTGGGTCGCTTCGCCGCCCTCGATGAGCTGATCTGCCACGCGCTTGGCAAAGTTGGACGGAATAGCAAACCCGAGGCCGATCGATCCGCCCTGGCCCGTCGAACCGAAGCCTCCGGAAGACAGTGAGGCGATCGCGGAGTTCATGCCCACCAATTTCCCGTTCATGTCCACCAGGGGTCCGCCGGAGTTGCCGGGGTTGATGGCGGCGTCGGTCTGGATGCCGTCCATCAGGGAGCTTTCCCCGGCGCCCTGCGAGGCGCGGACCGGGCGGTTTAGGGCCGATACGATGCCGCTGGTCACCGTCGCTGAAAGGCCCAATGGGGACCCCACCGCAACGACTTCTTGCCCCACGCGCAGGTCGTCGGAGTTACCGAACTGCATGACGGGAAGGTCATCCACTCCGTCAATCTTGATCACGCCGACATCCGTATTGACGTCGGAGGCGACAAATTGCGCGCTCTGGCGGGTGCCGTCGTTCAGCGACACCTGAATCTCGGACCCCTGCTCCTCCGCGCCCGCGATGACGTGGTGGTTCGTCAGCACGTAGCCGTCTGCAGAGATGATGGAGCCCGACCCCTCAGCGGTACCGCGCGGGGTGGCCACCTCGATGGAGACCACCGCGGGCAGCACGGTGGCCGCCACCTGCTCCACGGAGCCCGCGGGCGCCTCAGACGGGTCCGCAACCGTCGGGTTGCGCAGTTCGCCTTCCGACGCCTCCCCGTCTCCCGCCCCGGAATCAGACGCGACGCTGGTGGGCGATGCCGTGCCCTCGTTGTCCGACTGGGCGGAGCCCGCGAGGTACCCCGCCCCGCCGCCGGCCACCAAGGCAGTCACCAAGGCGATGGCAAAGGGCCCGCCGAGGCGTGCTTTGCTCTGCGGCTTGCTTCCCCACTGCTCCGACGGCTCCGTCTGCACTTGGTACACGCTGCTGGGGCCATCATGCGCCGGGAAGGCGGACGTCTCCCCCAAATAGTTTTGGTCACTCATAGAGGGAGATTATGCCCGACACCCCTGCAGGCGCCCTTGAGGCCGTGCACGGTCAAACGTAACGTTTTCTGAACAGTTGCTGTACACCCTGGACGTCTTCTACGCAGAGAAAAACCGGCTCCCTGCGAGGGGTGCCGGTTGTCCTTGCGGGCGCGATACACCCGGAGCGGTTAGAACTGCTCGACGTCGATCAGGCCAGCCTGAGCTGCCTTGACCAAGCGGCGCGGAATACGCACTTCCTGGCCGTCGACCTTGACGGTCTGCAGGTCCGCGTTGTCCGCCTTCCACTGGGAACGGCGCATGCGCGTGTTCGCGCGGGACTTCCTGAACTTCGGTGTTGCCATGGTGAGTCTCCTTTATCCCCTCTAGTTGGCCTTCTTCTTGCGGCGGGCCATGCCACCGAAACGCTGGTTGAACTTCTCCACGCGGCCGGCGGTGTCCATGAGACGCTGCGCGCCCGTCCAGAACGGGTGGGACTCAGCGGTGACATCAACCACGATGAGCGGGTACTCGTTACCGTCTTCCCACTGCTCGGTGCGTGCGGAGGTCAGGGTGGAGCGGGTCAGGAACTTGTGGCCTGTGTTCGCGTCCTGGAAAATCACCGGGTGGTAATCCGGGTGAATGTCTTTCCTCATATGATTCGTCTCCCTCAGGATTGAACTACGGGTCGGTTCGCCGCGCTCTCGTCGCGCGACGCGAAGCAAAGCGCGGAGATCGTGCCCGAGTTGGGTGCGAAATGGTCGTTTCATCCGGCGGTCGCCGAATAACCTGCAGTATCTTACAGTTCACTTGGTTGTTTACCTAATTGCGTACCCTGCCTCTCGACGACCCTTCGGTCCCCACACCCATGCCCAACCGCCACCTTCTCCCACCCCTTGCCACTGCAGCAGCCTTCGCGTCCTTGGCCGCCGTCGACACCTCGGCCGCAGCCACCCTCGCCGCGCGCCTGCTCCCTGTGCTGACGTTCGCCGCCGGCATGTCCGCTGTAGTCAATCTGGCGGCCCGGGTGCACCTGTTTGCATGGCTGACCGCACAGCTCGAGCGCGCAACCACGAGCCGCGAGGTGGCCTTCGTGGGTCTTTTGCTCCTGTCGGTGGCATCGACAGTGTTCTTTTCCCTGGACACGACGGCAATCATGGTGACCCCGTTGGCAATCCAACTGGCGGCTCGGTACCGGTTGCCGGAGCCCGCCGTCGCCCTCGCGGTGGTGTGGATCGCCAACCTGGCCTCCATGCCGCTGCCCGTATCCAACCTGACCAACCTGCTCGCGCTCGGTGGAGGCATCTTCAGCTCGAGCCACGACTACATGCGCACCGCCGCAGCCCCAGCCGCGGCCGCGTTGCTAGTCGCGGTGGCGGCTGCCTACCTTGCGCGCAGTAGGTACCGCCAAACCGGCCCCACCCCTGCAGTTAACGCACCGCACATACAGCGTCCGACGTGGGCGATCGTGGTGCTCGGCTGCACAGTCGTTGCACTGTTCACCCCGATTCTGTACTGGCTCACCGGCGTGGTCGCCGCCGCGGCGATGTGGTTTGCTGTGGGGCCGAGCGGGCGTCGCCGGGGCGCAACCTCGCTCATCCCGTGGCCTGCGCTGGGCCTCGCAGCCACGCTCTCGGCGGCGGCCACCCTGGCACTGCAGCTCGGAGGCGCCTCAGCACTGACAGACACGCTCGTCGGTGCGCACCCCGGGCTCGTCGCCGCCATTGCTGCGCTGACCGCCAACGCAGTGAACAACATCCCAGCGTACCTCTTACTCGAGCCCGCAGCCCGGGACGCGGCGAGCGCGATGGCTCTCCTTGTCGGGGTCAACGCTGGGTCGGTGGTGACCCCGTGGGCGTCGCTAGCCACGTTGCTCTGGGCCGACCAGCTGCAGCGCGCCGGCACCGACGTGCCGTGGGGCCGGTTCGTCGCGTGGGGGACGGTCGTCGCCCCCGTAGCGGTGGCCGCCGCAACCGCTGCGCTCCTGGCGTCCATATAGACGGATTTGCGTGGAGCACGGGCGCTGCCTAACGGTGCCGCGATTAGGAGATAGAGGCCTCAGACGGTAGGGTTGTCACTCGCTGTTGTCGAAGTACACGTATACGCCTGCGTCAACCGATTGCACTCGCGCCGGCTGCGGACCCTCACTCCGCTTCTCACCTGGCGCTTTACCTCACATCGCGATCGTGTCGTGGGCGGCAAGAAGAGTAAGGAAGCTAACCCATGTCGGCACATTGCCAGGTCACGGGACGTAAGCCGTCGTTCGGCAAGACTGTCTCGCACTCGCACCGCCGCCACTCGCGCCGTTGGAACCCCAACGTGCAGAAGCGCCGGTTCTACCTGCCCTCCGAGGGCCGTACCATCACCCTGAACGTCTCCGCTAAGGGCCTCAAGGTCATCGACCGCGACGGTATCGAGTCCGTCGTTGCCCAGATCCGCGCGCGAGGTGAGAAGATCTAATGGCACGTAACGATATCCGCCCGATCATCAAGCTCAAGTCCACTGCGGGCACCGGTTTCACCTACGTGACCCGTAAGAACAAGCGCAACAACCCGGACCGCATCACGCTGAAGAAGTACGACCCGGTTGTGCGCAAGCACGTCGAATTCCGCGAGGAGCGATAATCCATGGCGAAGAAGTCCAAGATCGCTAAGAACGAGCAGCGTAAAGAGATCGTCGCCCGCTACGCGGAGCGCCGCAACGAGCTCAAGGCCATCATCAAGAACCCGGAGACCTCCGACGAGGACCGCCTTGACGCCCAGTTCGAGCTCAACCGCCAGCCGCGCGACGCCTCCCCGGTGCGCGTGCGCAACCGTGACTCGCGCGACGGCCGCCCCCGCGGCTACCTCCGCAAGTTCGGTGTTTCCCGTGTCCGTATGCGCGAGATGGCTCACCGCGGTGAGCTGCCTGGCGTCCGTAAGTCTTCGTGGTAAGGAGGACTCACAATATGAAGCGCAACAATTCGCGTAAGCCGCGCATTGAGCAGTCCCGTCGCCCGAAGAAGAACCCGCTGAAGGCGAAGGGCATCGAGTCGGTCGACTACAAGGATGTTGAGACCCTGCGTCTGTTCATCTCCGACCGCCACAAGATCCGCTCCCGCCGCGTCACGGGCCTGACCCCGCAGCAGCAGCGCCAGGTCGCTACCGCTGTAAAGAACGCGCGCGAGATGGCTCTTCTGCCGTTCACCACCCGCTAAATAGCCGGTTGACGATGACAGCGTAGAGTCTTCGGCTCTTAAGAAGCGCCCGCACTCCCCTCACCGGAGGGTCGAGAGCGGGCGCTTCTCGTCTATAGTTATGCGTCTGGGACGCACCAGAAGCGAGCAACAACGGAAGGACGCGCGGTTATGGCGAAACCGGTTGGACGGCCCCGCAAACAGAGCCCCCGCCGGCGAGGCGCCACCGCGCGGGACGAGATCCTTGACGCAGCCTCAGAGCTGTTCACCCGGAAGGGTTTTGCCACCACCTCCACGCACGACATCGCGGACGCGGTGGGGATGCGGCAGGCCTCGCTCTACTACCACTTCCCTTCCAAGCGGGACATTTTTCTCACGCTGCTGATGGGCACGCTGCAGCCCGCACTGGACCTCGCCTCTGACCTGGCGAAGACGACTGAGACCGCGGCCGTGAAACTCTGGGCGCTCGTCGCCGCCGAATCGCGCATCTTGCTCTCGACCAACTGGAACATCGGCAGGCTTTACCAGCTGCCGGTACTGGTTTCGGAGGAGTTCGCCGAGTACCACGAAGCCCGGCAGGAGCTCGAGGCGATTTTCCGCGACTTGGCCGCGCAGATCGTCGGCGAAGACGACCCGCGCCTGGACCTCCCGTTCCACATGACGCTCGCCGCCATCGAGATGCGCGACAACACCGGTACCGCGCCCTATCCGCTTGTCGACGACGCTCTGCCCGAACCTGCCGTCACCCTCGCCGACGCCGTGCTGGACGTGCTCCACACAGACCTGCCTGAGCACCGCACTGAGCGGATGCTGGAGTTGGTTGCGCTCGTCTCGCGCGAGGACGGCTAGTTAGGCTGGCAGCGCGCCGCGGGCAGGGCCGGGGACGCCTGCGCAAGACGCGTGGCTGCCGCTGACAGCATGGCCTGCCCCGTCTCGTAGGTGCCGTCGGCGGGAATCGCTGTCAACGCCACCGGCGACCACACCCCGTCGCCCCGGGGAATAAGCCCGAGCTGCCGCACGTGGTAGTTCCCGGCCGTATCCGGCCCCCACCCGCCTTTGAACAACGCCCCCACAGCGCCAAGCCCGTAGGATTGGGAAGCATCCACTTGCCCCATGTAGCTCAAGACAGGTCCCGATCCGTCGGCACATGGGAGGAAATCAGCCAGCACCGCCTCGTCGGCAACGCTGAGCAGCGTCTGCCCGAACGTGCTGAACTCGGGGCGCAGATCCGCCATATTCACTTGGGCCGGCACTCCGGCCTCCGAGAGCACCGAGTCGACCGCATCGGTCCCGACAGCCCCAAAGAGGCGCCCAGCCGCGGACACCGTGATCGCGGCGCGAACATCGCTCTCCAGCCCGGGCTGCGTACGCATAGCCGCGACAGCGATGGGCACCTTCATCGTGGACCATGCGGGGGTGGCGTCAACGAACCCGGCTGTCACTGGGCCTCGCTCCCCCACCGTAGCCACGCCGATTTCGCCTCCGAACGCGGCCGTGACGTCGGCCACCGTGGCGTCGAGAAGCGCTTTCGCTTCGCCTGAGGCCACCGGTGCTTCTGGGCCGGGAGCATCCGACGTCAGCGGCGCGGAGGCAGGAGTCTCGGCCACGAACGACGTCGAGGTAACCACCACAGTGTCCTGTTCGCTTGCGCCTGAGCACCCGGCAAGCACGGAGCATGCGATCCCGAGCGCGCCCGTTAGGCAGCTGGCCTTTACCAAATGCGCACCCGGGCGTTGTTCCCGCCGGAGCAATATACGACTTCGTCACCGGAGCACGACATACGGTAGGTCAACTTGGTTTCTGGACTATACGCGCTCACCGTAACCTCCGTCGTGCCTGTGCTGGCGTAAGCATCCTGAAACGCCGCGAACACGTTGGGAGCGAAACTTGCGGTGGTCACACTTGTGTCTGGCGCGTAATGGGAATACGTGCGCTTTTTCGCCGCCGGTTCAGGCGCGGGCTCCACGGACTCCGGCGATTGGGCGCTCGAGCCTGGAAGGGTGTGTGTCTCCACGACCGTGCTGGTCACCGGCTCGCTGGTGCGCGTAAACGCCCCGGAGCCTCCCAGAAACGCGAGTACGCCAACGAGCGCGGCGAGCAGGAGTGCAACGAGCAGAGCAACCACGTATTCGGCCCGCCTCGCTTTTCCGGTTGCTGGTAGCCGGCCGGATACTGTTGGCCGTAGGGTGGCTGCGGATACTGCTGACCGTACGGCTGCTGCTGGTACTGCTGCTGCGGCACGGCGCCGAACTGCTGCGTGGCCTCGTTGTTCGGACCCGCCGAGTGCGGCTGGTCAGGTGTCCACTTGCTGGAGCCTTGATTCGTCATGCCCGCGCCTCCCGTACGGCCCCTGCACGGCGCCGTTAACAATCACTGCTTTCGTCTGTGAGAAGCCTAGCAGCGCGCTGTGGGCAAGTCGCCGCGCATTGCGGCAAGCCCGTCGGCGAGCTCGTCGAGCATGCGGAAGCTGCCTTCGTACCCCTTCGTGTTGTGGGCAGTGACCGCCACGGCGATGTCGCCGTTCGGCCCAGGGATGAGACCGAACTGACGGGCCAGGTGCCCACCCTGGTAGGTGTACCACCCGCCCTTGTAGCGGGCGCCGCCGATGCGCCCCAGCCCCCAGTGCTGGTAGTCCACGATGCGCCCCATCATGTCCAACACCGGCTCGTGGCCGGGCACGCAGCGCAAGCCGGAGGCGAACTCGGCCTGGTCGCTGGTGCTCCACAACGTGCTCATTCTGGCCGTAACCGGGGTCGACGTCCGTGAACCCGCTTCCTGGATCACGCGTTCGTACCCCGCGGCAGGCACGCGGGCGAACATGCGGTGCGCAGCCGGGTTGTCGGAGCGCGTCACAGCGATCTCCGCATCGGGGTACATGGACTGATCCTGCCGCAACGCCGCGATGGAAAGCGGCACCTTCATGGTGGAAAACGCCGGCACCGGGCTGTTGTCGCCCGCGGTGAAGCCGCCGACGGACACCGCCGCTCGCCCACCGTGGCGCGCCACCACATCCGCCACAAGACGGTCCAGCTGCGCTTGAATCTCCGCGGCAGATGCCGCGTGATGCTGACCCGACGCAGTCAACGGCAGCGGCAGACGCACCGCGTCACGCACCTGCTGCGGCAACTGGTTGTACGTCTGCACAAAGGGCTCACCAACCACCGGGATCTGTTCGATCGCGGTGTAATTCGGCACGGAGGACGTGGGAAGCGCGAGGCCCGCGGTGAGGGCCAGCGCAGCGACCTTGGAGGGCACGATACTGCCTTTCTAGTGGGCGAAGTGACGGGTGCCGGTGAGGTACATCGTCACACCCGCTTCCTTGGCGGCGGCAATTACTTCTTCGTCACGGATGGACCCGCCGGGCTGGACCACGGCCTTCACACCGGAATCCGCGAGCAGCTGGAAGCCGTCGGCGAAGGGGAAGAACGCGTCGGAGGCCGCGACCGCGCCATTGGTGCGGTTGTGGCCCTCGTCGAGCGTGTTCGCGCGGTCGACAGCGAGTTTCGCAGAATCAACTCGGTTGACCTGGCCCATGCCAATGCCTACCGACGCCCCTTCGGCCGCAATCAAAATGGCGTTCGACTTCACGCATCGCACGGCGCGCCACGCGAACTCGAGGTCCGCCAGCGTCTGCGCGTCAGCGGGCTCGCCGGCCGCAAGGGTCCAGTTCGCTGCGGAGTCGCCCTCCGCCTGGAAGCTGTCGCGCTCTTGGACGAGCCAGCCGCCGGCGATCTGCTTGCGCTCTTCGGTCTGTTGCTTGGGCTCGACCTGAAGGATGCGCAGCTTCTTCTTTGTTTGCAGCAGCTCCAGCGCGTCCGCAGCGTAGGACGGCGCCACCACGACCTCGGTGAAGATCGGCTTGATCTGCTCGGCCAATTCCAGCGTGACCTCGCGGTTACAGGCGATCACCCCGCCATACGCGGAGACCGGGTCGCAGGCGTGTGCCTTCTTGTGCGCGTCCGCAATCGAGGTGTCGGACACCGCCACGCCGCACGGGTTGGCGTGCTTGATGATGGCGACGCACGCGCGCTCGTGGTCCCAGGCGGCGCGCCACGCTGCGTCGGCATCCTGGTAGTTGTTGTAGCTCATTTCCTTGCCGCCGAGCTGCTGCGCGGCCGCAAGGCCCCAGCCTTCGCCCTCGAGGTGCGCAGCCTGGTGCGGGTTCTCGCCGTAGCGCAGCGGCGTCGTGTCCGGGCCGGAAACGGGGCTGTCTGCCCCCAGCTGCGAGGCGAGCCAGGCAGATACCGCGGTGTCGTACCGCGCGGTGTGCGAAAAGGCGTCGAGCGCGAGGTGCTTACGCTGCTCGAGCGTGAAGCCGCCGATGTTGACGGCTTCCACAACGTCGCCGTACTGCTGCGGGGAGGTCACAACTGCCACGGACGGATGGTTCTTCGCCGCGGCGCGGACCATCGAGGGGCCGCCGATGTCGATCTGCTCGACGCACTCATCATAGTTCGCGCCGGAAGCGACGGTCTCCTCGAACGGGTAGAGGTTGACCACCACCAACTGGAACGGCTCAATCCCCAACTCCTCCAGCTGGGCGACATGGCTGTCCTTGCGCAGGTCTGCCAGGATGCCGGAGTGCACGCGCGGGTGGAGCGTCTTCACACGGCCGTCGAGGACCTCCGGGAACCCGGTCAACTCCGCCACCTCAGTCACGGCAACGCCAGCATCAGCGATGCGCTTGGCGGTGGAGCCGGTGGAGACGATTTCCACGCCTGCCTCGCCCAGCGCACGGGCCAGATCCTCCAACCCGGTCTTGTCGTACACACTGATGAGGGCGCGCTTGATGTCCCGCTTCGCCTCAGTTGACATTGAACACAGCCTTTCCGTTGACGATGTCGGCGTTGTGCAGCAGCTCCACAATTTGCTCCCGCTCAGCCTTCTTAATGCGCTCGTGCAGCTCCGCCTCAGTGTCCCCCGCGTCCACCTCGACCGCTCGCTGGGCAATAATTCGCCCGCTGTCCAACCCGGCGTCCACGTAGTGCACGGTGCACCCGGTCACCTTCACCCCGTGCGCCAGCGCGTCTTTCACCGCATGAGCGCCCGGGAAGGAGGGCAGCAATGATGGGTGGGTGTTGATGGTGCGCCCCTCAAACTGCTCCAAGAACGCCGGCCCGAGGATGCGCATGAAGCCCGCGGAAACGACGATGTCCGGCTCGGCCGCGGCCACCGCCGCGGCGAGCTTGCCGTTCCAATCGTCGCGGTCGGCCTCCATTGGCACCACGGCTGTGCGGATTCCGGCGTCTTCCGCGCGCTGGATTCCGGGGCACATCTGGTCCGCCACTACCAGCTCAACCCGGTAACCCGCCCCTTGGGCGTCGAGAATCGCTTGTAGCAACGTGCCAGTACCCGAAACGAGGACAGCCACCGATCTTGCAGAGTCACTCACGGCGAACAGTCTAACTACCGCTGCGCACGGTCGCGCGTTGCCTCACTAAGGCCACCCCGCGCACGAGCGCGCCCGTCAGCGCCACCCACACAAACAGCAGCGACGCCAGCGCAAACGGCTCTGCACCCACAAGGCCGTACGCCCCGGCATCGCCCGATGCGAAGACACCGACGAGCGCGCCGAAGAGCGCGGCCCACGTCGCGGCTGCAGCGACATCCTCGAGACGCAGAGGCTTTGCGACGAAGGCAAGCGCAAGCACTGTCACCGGTACGACCAGCACCACTGGCGCCCATTGCGGCATGGTTGCCGGGATCGCGGCGAAGAGCGGCAGCGGCGGGTACGGCACGTTCGAGGCGGCGAAGACGCTCACATCCGCTCCCCCGTATTCAAAACTGCCTCCGAGCATGAGGGCTAGCTGGGCTATGACCGCATTCGGCAGATACAGCACGCTGAGTAGTAGCAACGCGACCGTGCCGCCAGCTCCGAGCTGAGGATACTGCGCGAGCAACTCACTGAACCGGTTGTAGCCCAGCGCAAGAGCGGCCAAGTACACAAGGCCCGCTGCGGCGAACAGTCGCGTACTCAGGCGAGCCGCACTCGCCGCGGCGTCAACCGCCTCCACCGGCACCCCGCAGCGCTTTGCCAGGGCGCGCCACACCACTCGGCGCACGCCGAGGACAAAGCCGGCGAGATGCACAATCACCGGGCACACAAGCGCGAGTGCCACCGGCGGCATTTCTACCGCGTACACATGGGAGGCGTCGAAGACCATAAACAACGCGACGACGCTCAAGACCAGTGGTGCCCCCAGCACGAGGCCGAGCAGTACCAGCAGATCCAAAACGCTGACGCGCCCCGCGGTCGACTTTCGTACCTGGGCCGCAACCACGGCCACCACGCCAATGACAGGCAATAAGGGCATCGCCGACAACGTGACGCCGTCGATGCGAAGCGGCACACCATGGAGCGCCAGCCAGGCCTCACCCACCGCACCTGGGAGATACGTGAGGCTCCAGCCGCCGACCAGAATCACCGCGAAACACACTGCAATAACACCGAGCACGATCGCGAGATTCGGCACGAGCGCCTTCGGCGCGTAGTGGCGCAGCCGTTCCTGTGTAGTGGCGGGCGCCGCGTCTGGCTGCGCCGTGCGCTTGATGCCGGTGATCTTGCGGGCCGATCCGCCCTTACGGCTCTGGCGGCGGGCTTCCGGCTGACGGGGCCTCTGGCTGGGTGTAGTGCTCATCGTGCCTTACTCTGCCACCCTGGCTTTCCGGCCTTGCACAGTGACACCCGAGCCTCAGTTCACGCCGCCGTGACATGTAACGCTTCGCGGCCAGCCAGCGATGTACAAGAACTTTCAGTTTCTATCTTGCTCCGGTGAAACCGATTCGTTACAGTAACCTCTCGTAGATAACAGGAAGGTCACATTCCACCTGTGAGCAGCAGAAGAAAGTGACCAACGCAAGATCTCGAAGAGGGCACATGTTCAACTCCACAAAGCAGGGTGGCAAGCACCGCAAGCAATCCGCCAACAAAGGGCGCGTTGCCGTTGTCGCGGCAGCCACCGGTGCCGTTTCCACCGCTGGTTTTTCTGGTCTCGTCGCCGGTGCCATCACCAGCAACCAAAGCGATGATCAGGATGTGAACATCGAGCTCGCGGCTGATACCGACGAGCTGCAGACGAGCGGCACCACCGAAAATGCCGCGTCCGCGGAAGCAGCTCCGCAGATCTTGGCCATCGCCGAGTACAAGCCGGTAGAGAACCTTTCCGAGCAGCTGGACAAGGCCGTCCACCACTCCGAGGAGGTCGCCCGCCTGGACGAGGCTGCACGCGCGCCGCTGTTTACCAAACCCGCGGATGGCGCCTACACCTCGGGGTTCGGCGCGCGCTGGGGCACGTCGCACAACGGTGTCGACATCGCGAACGCCCTGGGCACCCCGATCTACGCCGTCGCCGGCGGCACCGTGATTGACTCCGGCCCGGCGCAGGGGTACGGCAACTGGATCCGCATCCGCGACGAGGACGGCGCGATCACCGTTTACGGCCACATGCAGTCCCTCTACGTCTCCGTCGGCGACGTTGTGCAGCCTGGCCAGATCATCGCTGGCATGGGCAGCGAGGGCTTCTCCACCGGCTCGCACGTCCACTTCGAAATCTGGCCCGACGGCGTAACTCCGATCGACCCGGCCTCGTGGCTGGCGGCCCGCGGTATTACCTTGTAAGCCACAACGGCGCGCTCTCACGCGTGGGGCCGTCCGCACCAACACCGGTGCGGGCGGCCCCACGCGCCGTTTCGGCATGTCGCGGGGGTAACCGCGTCACCCCCTCAGAAATACCATTGACAACATTTTTCACTCCAGCAACACACGTGGTGAGCTGTATGGACGCTGGAATTTCTCCGACTTTTCGAACAAACGTGCACGTCACAGCGTTGCGACAGGGGCTTTCAACCGTTAGATTCGACGCCTGTGTGCGTGGCCGAGACCGCGCCTGACCCGTTTACAGCGTGAGAAAAGGTATCCCTCCACTATGAACCGACGTCTCCCTTCGAGCCTCGCAGCCGTCTCGGCCGCAGTGGCGTTGGCACTTGTCATCGCCCCCACCCCCGCCAATGCCGTGACCATCACGATCGGCGGCACCCCCATCTCCGACGCAAACCAGGCTCTCGACGCGGCAACCAAGGCGGCGGACGCGATTAAGGAAAGTGGCGCGACGATCACCGCTGGCGAATACAAGGTTGTGTACGACCCCCGCGCCCTCGATGCCCCGCTGGCAGCCGCGTTCGCGCCGGCCCAAAGCAGCGACTGGGTTGCGCCGCAGCGCGGGCGCACTGCTGACGGCCGCACTGTTGTGCTTCCTGCGTCCGGCCGCTGCACCTCCGGGTTCGGCTCCCGCTGGGGCACCGTGCACCAGGGCATCGACATTGCCAACTCCCTTGGCACCCCGATCTACGCGGTGATGGACGGGACGGTCATCGCCGCTGGCCCGGCCCGCGGTTTCGGCAACTGGGTTGTCATCAAGCACGACGGCGGCGAAGTGTCGGTCTACGGCCACATGCGCTATTACGACGTGTCCGTTGGACAGCGCGTGAGCGCCGGGGAAAAGATCGCCTCCATCGGCAGCGAGGGCCAGTCCACCGGCCCGCACCTCCACTTCGAAATCAAGCCTGACGGGCAGACCCAGGTGGACCCCGTGCCGTGGTTCGCGGCCCAGGGAATCCGGATCTAACCGAACTAGAGCTTCTCCATCGGGACGCCGCCGATTGTGATCAGGCGAACCGTGCCCGAAGAGCCGAAGTCGATGGTGACAGTCTCGCGAACGCCAGCACCCTCAACCGCCATTACGGTTCCGAGCCCGTACTTGGCGTGGTTGACCCTGTCACCCACCGCCAGATTGAGGTTCTTGTGCACCTTCGTGCCGGTGCCGCCGCGTCGAGCACGGGGCTGGGTGCGGGTCCGCGAGGTTGCGGGGGCGCCCCATGCGTCCGAACTGAATGAGCGCTCCGGTTCCAGGCGGCGCCAGTCGATGAGATCCTCCGGGACCTCTGCGAGGAAGCGGCTGGCAGGGTTTGTCACCGGCGAACCCCACGACGCACGCAGGATGGCCCGGGTGAGGTAAAGCTGCTTCTTCGCGCGAGTGATGCCCACGTACGCCAGGCGGCGCTCCTCCGCGAGCTCCGCAGGGTCCCCGAGGGCGCGCAAGTGCGGGAACTGCCCGTCCTCCCAGCCGGTGACGAACACCACCGGGAACTCCAGCCCCTTCGCCGTGTGCAACGTCATCAGGGTGACCACACCCTGCTCGTTGTCCGGCAGCTGGTCTGCGTCCGCGACAAGCGAGACCTTCTCTAGAAACGCCTGCAGTGACCCCGGGGCAGGCTCTCCTTCTTGCATGACCTCCTCGAGCTCCTCATCCGTCATGTACGCCACCTGGTTCGCGGCCTCGGAGGAAAACTCGCGCGCGACGGAGACCAGTTCGTTCAAGTTGTCCAAGCGCGCGCCGTCCTGCGGGTCGTTGGACGCCTCGAGCTCCCCGCGGTAGCCGGTGTCGTCTAAGACACGCGTGATCAGGGCGCCGAGGTCGGGCATGCCCGTCACCTCGTTACGCATATCTGGCATGGCCTCGCGAATCTGCTGCATCATTTCGACGAAGCCGCGGATGGCGTTGACCGCGCGTGCGCCTAGCATCTCGACGTTGCCCTCCGAGGCGTCGATAAGCGCCCGCCCGAAGCTCACGCCTGCGTTGTCGGCGTGGAGCGCGACCATAGCCTGCGCCTTGTCGCCGATGGCGCGCTTCGGCACGTTAACAATCCGCCGCAGGCTCACTGTGTCATCCGGGTTTTCCAGAACCTTCAGGTAAGCGACGATGTCGCGGATCTCGCGCCGCTCGTAGAAGCGTGTGCCGCCGACAACCTTGTACGGAATCCCCGAGCGGATGAAGATGTCCTCCAGCGCGCGGGACGCATTGTTGGTGCGGTACATCACCGCCATATCCGAATATGGCACCCCCTTGTCGGCGAGCGCATCGATTTCGGAGGCCACGAAGCGCGCTTCATCGTGCTCGTTGTCGGCGACGTACCCGACGATCTTTTCGCCGGATCCTTGATCGGTCCACAACTTCTTCGGGCGGCGCCCCTCGTTCTGCGCAATGACGGCGTTCGCGGCGCCCAGGATGTTCTGCGTGGAGCGGTAGTTTTGCTCGAGCATGATGGTGCTGGCATTCGGGTAGTCCCGCTCGAACTCCTCGATATTGCGGATGGTCGCGCCGCGGAACGCGTAGATCGACTGATCCGAATCGCCCACCACGGCGAGCTCCGGCGCGTCCGGGCCGTCCCCGACGAGGGTATGGATGAGCTCGTACTGGGCGTGGTTGGTGTCTTGGTACTCGTCCACCAGCACGTGGCGGAAGCGGCGGCGGTAGTAATCCGTCACCTGCGGGTGCTCCTGGAAAATCCTCACGACCTCCCCGATGAGGTCGTCGAAATCGAGCGCGTTCGACTGGCGCAGGCGGCGCTGGTACTCCACGTAGACCTTGGCCACGGTGGTCTCGAACGGGTTGTGGGTGCGCTCCGCATTCGTCAGCGCCTCGTTCGGGCCAACCAGCTCGTTCTTCAAGTTCGAGATCCCGTTGGCCAAGGTCCGTGGCGTGAACTTCTTCAAATCCAGGTTGAAGTCCTTGGCGATCATGCCGAGCAGGCGGCGCGAATCGTCCGAGTCGTAGATGGTGAAGTTGGTATTCAGCCCAGGGACGAGCTGCGCCTGTTGCCGCAGAATGCGCACGCAGACGGAGTGGAACGTGGCCACCCACATCCGCTCCGCCTCTGGGCCGACAAGCTGGCTCACCCGCTCCTTCATCTCAGCCGCGGCTTTGTTGGTGAAAGTAATGGCGAGGATCTGCCACGGCGCAACACCACGGTGCTGCAGCAAGTAAGCGATGCGCCGGGTGAGCACCGCAGTCTTGCCGGAACCCGCACCTGCGACGATGAGCAGCGGGCTGCCCTCGTGGACCACGGCCGCCTGCTGCTGCGGATTCAAACCCAGAGTCAGATCAGTCATGGCCGTTACTGTACTAACGCCACCGACACGACCCGCGCGGGTGTTCGAACTGGCATAATCATCTGCCATGAGCGAGCTTGAAATCCGCATGCCTTCCGGCACAGACGACCCACTTTCGGACGCGGAGATTCAGGCGTACCGCAAGGAGATCGACCGGCTAGACCGCATCATCCTCGACGCGGTGAAGCGCCGCAGCGAGATATCCCGGGCGATTGGCAAGACACGGATGGGCTCCGGCGGCACCCGACTCGTGCACACCCGTGAGGTGGCCATCATCAACCAGTTCCGCGACGAGCTGGGCGAAGAAGGCCCCGGCCTGGCGCAGATCCTCCTGCGGCTCGGCCGGGGCAAGCTGGGGTAGTTCCCGGGCGTCGCTCCGGGCGACGGGAGTGTCGGTTAGTCCTCGCCCAGCGAGTCGAGGACGACGTCGAACTCCAGCAGCTCGGCGGACTGGGACACCGGCTTGCGGGGCTGCTCCCCTGCGCTTTCGCCGTGCCCGGCGCGGCCGGCACCTTCCCACCATGCCTGGTACGACTCCTCGTCAGCCCAGCGGGTGACCACGAAGTAGCGCTCCTCGCCCTTGACAGGGCGCAGCAGCTGGAAACCTTCAAAACCGCGGTGGCCGTCGATGGAGTGCTTGCGTGCGGCGAAACGGCGCTCCAGCTCCTTGCCGGCCCCCTCTGGGACAGTGATTGCGTTGATTTTGACGATGCTCATGGTCGCCATTATCCACGCGGGGTGACTTCCGTACGCCATCTTCGGGTTTTGACTACCTTTGTTCCAGGATCAACCAACCGCCACCCGGAAGGCCGACATGCACAACATCACGTCTACAAAAAGCTGGGGCGCGCTGGAAAAACTCCACGCGGAGAAGTCCCGCACCACATTGAGAGACCTGTTCCAAGCGGATGCGCAGCGCGCCCAGCGCTACACCTTCGACGCTGCGGGCCTGCGGGTGGATCTGTCGAAAAACCTGGTGGACGACGACATTGCAAGGCACTTGCTCGCGCTCGCCGATGAGGCGGACCTGGGCAACCGGATCGCCGCGATGTTCCGCGGCGAGCACATCAACGCCACCGAAGACCGGGCTGTGTTGCACACTGCTCTCCGCGCCCCGGCTGGCACAAAGCTCACTGTGGACGGCCAAGACGTCGCCGCAGACGTGCACGAGGTGTTGGGCCAGATGCGCGAATTCGCTTCGCAGCTGCGAAGCGGCGAGTGGGTTGGCCACACCGGCAAGACAATCACCAAGGTGGTCAACATCGGCATCGGCGGCTCCGATCTCGGCCCGGCAATGGCGACGCGAGCGCTGCGCACGTACGCCACCGCGGGGATCACCGCAGAGTTCGTCTCCAACGTGGATCCGGCGGACATGACCCGAGTACTCGGCGAGTTGGATGCGGAGCGGACGCTGTTCATCGTCGCGTCCAAGACGTTTACCACCCAGGAGACGCTAGCCAATGCGCACGCTGCGAAGCGCTGGCTGCTGCAGCAGTTCGACGGCGACGAGTCCGCAATTGCCAAACACTTCGTGGCTGTGTCCACTAACGAGGAAAAAGTCGCCGAATTCGGCATCGATACCGCCAACATGTTCCCGTTCTGGGACTGGGTCGGCGGGCGCTACTCCCTGGATTCCGCAATCGGGTTGAGCCTCATGGCGGTCATCGGCCCCAACGACTTCATGCGGATGCTCGACGGGTTCCACGCCATGGACGAGCACTTTCGCCTCACCCCGTTCAGCGAGAACGTGCCGGTCTTGATGGGGTTGCTTAACGTGTGGTACCGCAACTTCCACAAGGCGCAGACGCACGCCGTCCTCCCCTACTCCCAGGACCTCGCGCGCTTCCCTGCGTATTTGCAGCAGCTCACCATGGAGTCGAACGGCAAACACACGCGTATCGACGGCGCAAGCGTCGACCACGACACCGGCGAGATCTACTTCGGCGAGCCGGGCACCAACGGCCAGCACGCGTTTTTCCAGCTCATCCACCAAGGCACCACGCTCGTGCCGGCCGATTTCATCGGCTTTGCCAAACCGCGCCAAGACCTCCCCACCGCATCCGGTGAAGGGTCCATGCACGATCTCCTGATGGGCAATCTGTTCGCGCAGACGAAGGTGCTGGCGTTCGGCAAAACCCAGCGAGAAATCGAAAACGAGGGGGTGCCGCACGCGCTGGCACCGCACAAGGTCATGCCGGGCAACCGACCGAGTACCACGATTCTCGCGGAGGAGCTTTCCCCGCACAGCCTCGGCGCGCTCATCGCGTTGTACGAGCACATCGTGTTTGTCGAGGCAGCCATCTGGGGCATCAACGCATTCGACCAATGGGGCGTGGAGCTGGGCAAATCCCAAGCCAACGACCTCGCCGCAGCCGTGGCTGGGAAAGAACAGCCCGCTTCGGGCGATGCATCCACAGACAATCTGATCACCTGGTACAGAGAGCACCGTTAATGGGCGACGCAATTTCATCCGAGTCCTACACCCCGCGCCAACGCACCACCTACAGGCGCCGGCTCGAAGACGAACTAGAGCGTTTTGACCGTCACCTGCAAGGCGCAGAGTTTGTGGACCACGGCACGATCGGGCTGGAGCTCGAACTCAACCTCGTTGACGACGCCATGCGGCCGCACCCCAACAACCAGGCGGTGCTGGCGCTGTTGGACGACGAGTACCAGTCCGAAATCGGCGCGTACAACGTGGAGATGAACCACCCGCCGTTGAGCATTGCGGGTGACGGCCTCGCGCGGCTGGCCGACGGCGTCGCCGAGCGCCTCGCCATCGTGCGCAACGCCGCCGAAGAGGCGGGCTCGCACCTGGCGATGGTGGGCACGCTTCCCACCATGAGCTCGCAGTTTCTGGACAGCGACGAGTGGATGACCCGGGAGAACCGCTACGCCGGGCTGAATAACTCCATCCTGGAATCGCGCGGCGAGCTGGTGAAAATCGACTTCCGGCGCGACGAGAAATACACGCACTACTTCGAGACCATCGCGCCGGAATCGACGTGTACCTCGATGCAGCTGCACCTGCAGGTAGCGCCGAACCGCTTCGCAAGCGCGTGGAACGCCTCCCAAGCGATTGCGGGAGTGCAGGTGGCCTTGTCGGCGAACTCGCCGCTGTTTATGGGCCACAAGCTCTGGCACGAATCGCGCATCCCGGTGTTCAAGCAATCCATCGACACCCGCACCAAGGAACTGGTCAACCAGGGCGTGCGTCCGCGGGTGTGGTTCGGCGAGCGCTGGATCACCAGCGTGTTCGACCTGTTCGAGGAAAACGTGCGCTACTTCTCTCCCCTGCTGCCAGAGGGGCGCGCGGAGGCAGGCGCGCCGTTCATGAACGGCGACAACCCGGGCTTGCACTACCTCAACCTGCACAACGGCACGATCTGGCGGTGGAACCGGCCTATTTACGATCCGAATGGGGAGGTCAGCCACCTCCGCGTAGAGAACCGACTGTTGCCCGCCGGGCCCACCGTGACCGACATCGTGGCAGACGCAGCGTTCTACTACGGGCTGGTCAAGGCGCTGAGCAACCAAACCCGCCCGGTGTGGTCGCGTTTGAGTTTCGACGCGGCGGAGCGCAACTTCCTCGCTGGCGCCAAGCACGGCATCCAGGCGGAAATGGAGTGGCCGACGCTGGGGTCGGTTGGCGTGGCGGAGCTCGTCGAGAAGCATTTGCTGGAGCTGGCGTCCGAGGGCCTGCGCTCGCTTGAGGTCGATCAAGCGTGCGCGGACGAGTACCTCGGCGTGATCGAGGGAAGGGTGCGCACCCGCCAAAACGGCGCTGCCTGGCAGCTCGCCGCGCTGGAGCGGGTGGCGTCCGAATCGAAGCCGCTGACGAAGGAGCGCACCGAAGGCTTGGCCCGCGTTGTGCGCCAATACCTAAAAAACTCGCAGGCAGACGCGCCGGTGCACACTTGGACGCTCGAGGTTGAGTAGGGCAAGATAGGCCCAATGCAGAGCATCATCGACTGGATTGTGGGTCTGATGGAGACCCTCGGCGCGCCCGGCGTGGGTGTGGCGATCCTTTTGGAGAACCTGTTCCCGCCCATCCCCTCCGAGGTGGTGCTGCCGCTCGCCGGCTTCACCGTTGCGCAGGGCTCGCTGAACATGTTGAACGTGTTCATCTGGTCTGTCCTGGGCTCCGTCATCGGCGCCTACGTGCTGTACGGCGTCGGTGCGTGGCTGGGGCTGGAGCGACTGCGCAAGATCGCGGACTGGATGTGGCTGGTGCGTGCCTCCGACGTGGACGCGGCGATGAACTTCTTCCACAAATACGGCAAACCCAGCGTGTTTATCGGCCGTCTCATCCCCGGCGTGCGCTCGCTCATCTCCATCCCCGCTGGCCTGGACCGCATGAACCTGCTCACCTTCGGCCTGTGGACGACGCTGGGCTCCGGCATCTGGAACGCCATCCTGATCTACCTGGGTTACATCCTCGGCGATAACTGGGAAAAGGCTACCGGTTACGCGGACACGTATTCCAGCGTCATCTACGTGGTACTGGCGCTGATCATTTTGGGCTTCCTGGTGTTCTTCATCCGCCGTGCGGTGCGGGAGCGCCAGGCTCAGGCTGGCACTGCGGGCACCACCAAATAACCCGCTCGAGGTCCCCTTCCCCACCGAGGAAGCCCTTGGTGATTAAGGTGCCGCATCGCCTGCACGGCTTGTTGTTGCGGCCGAACACGTAGCTCGTCTCCCCTGCCCGTTTGATCCCTGTGGTCACGCGGACGGGGGCTTCTTTATTTGCCCACATCAGGCGTCGTGCCAGGCGCACATGCTTCTCGACGTCCACGTTCCGCACCAACTCTGCCGGGTGGGTACCGGCGAGAAAGTTGATCTCCGCGCGGTACTCGTTGCCGATGCCGGCCAGCTTCCGCTGATCCAACAGCGCGCGCCCAATCTCACGGTCGGGTTCGGCCTGGATGCGCCGTACCGCCTCCTCCTCGTCAAAGTCCGGGTCGAGCAGGTCTGGTCCGAGGTAGCCCATCTCCTGGTCGTACTCCCTCGCCGGGAAGACGCGGACTAGGCCGAGCCAGAAGCCGACCAGTTCGATGTCGGCCTTTGGCGCGTCGCTCAGCCTGAGCACCACGCGCGCGGCGTGGCCGGGCTTTTTCCACCTGGCGCCAGCGCGGTGCATGGACCAGGTGCCCTCCATCTTCAGGTGAGTGTGCAGAATCTGCGGCTGGTGGCCGTCTTTGCCAAACTGCATGAAGAGGTGTTTGCCGTAGGGCCAGACGCGCTCGCAGGTCATGCCGGTGAAATCAACGGTGGCGTAGCGCGGCACGCGGATGCTGGTCGCAGTGACCTCGCGGCCTGCCATCCACTGCAGGCGCTTGGAAAGCTGGTAGACAGAATCACCTTCGGGCATAGTGACGTCTATGTTCCGCTTTCTCCAGCGTTTCCTCAACAGCACTGGTCAAAGTGGACATTTCAAACGTGTGTTCGATTGTCGAATGGCGGTGTCGACCGCGCTTATATATTGACACCCAACACGCGCGGAATATTGCGGAAAGGGGGTGCCATGAACGGGATTACCGAGCTCGTGGACCAGGTTGTCGACGGCCTATCGCAGTTGCGCCAGCTTCTCGACGATCCTTCGGCCCTCCCCCTCGCCACCATCACCCGCGACATCGCGCGCCTCGAACGCGCGATGGACAAGAAGGCGTACGTGGATGCGTCTTTCGCGCAAGCGTGCGTGCTGGCGGACGCCGGCAAGCTGGTCGGCGCGAACCACCCGGACGCGTACCTGACTGAGAAGCTCGGCATCTCGCGCGGCGAGGCGTACAACCGAATCGCGCGGGCGAAGGCGCTGTTCGACGCGCCGCCTCCGCCTGAGCCGGATTTGGGTGGACTTTTCGAGGAGGACGGCTCGGACGAGGACCGCATCGCCGCTGAGGAGGCCGCGCGCAAGGCCGCTAAGGAAGAAGCGGAGCGCCGCCGAAAGGACCAGGAAGAAGCGCGCAAGCGCGCCGACGAAATTCCGGCCGCCAAGCAGGACATCATCCGCCGCGAGCTAGACAAGCTGCTCAAGGCAGCCGAGGGCGAGCGGATGCGGATCTATGCCCGCGCGATGGAGCAGGCGAAGTACCGCGACGAGAAGGATCTGCGGCAATTGGTCAAGCGGCTGGTCGACGAGGCGAACAAGCCGTACGCGAAGGCGAACCCGAACGCGGGGTTTGAGAAGCGCGAGGCATCGCTGGGCAAAGAGAACAGTGACGGCACCTACGGCGTGACGCTTTCACTCACCCGTGGCGACTACGCCCTATACAAGGCGCTCACTGACAAGGGCCTGTCGCCGAACTCCAACATCCCCGAAGAACTCCAGGGCGATCGCGACCCGCGCACGAAGGGCCAGCGCCGCTACGACCAGTTCATGGCCATCCTGCGCCAGTTCGAAGAGGACCAGCAGGCGGCTAACGGTGGCGCAGCATCGGTGGTTGTCTCGGTCACCCTGGACGACCTCGCGGAGGCCGACACCAACACGCTGTTCCAAACGAACGTCGGGGTGGAGCTCAACGCCTTCGATTTGGTTCGGCTGGGCATGGACGGCACGAGCGATTTCCTGCTCACCGTCGACGGTCTGACCGGGGTGCCGCTGCACCTCGGCCGTTCCCGGCGGCTCGCATCGGTGGGTCAGCGCATCGCCATGTTCGCCGTCCAAGGTGTGTGCTCTTGGGCCGGGTGCACAACCGCCATGAGCGAGTGCGAGGCCCACCACATCATCTCCTGGCTGCGCTATGGTGCCACCGACATCGAAAACCTCACCGGCCTGTGCCCCACCCACCACCGGTGCAACAACGACCACCGGGACGGCTCCTTCAACAAGGGGTACATGGACTACGACCCCGACACCGGCGGTGCCGTCTTGGTCAAAGCGGACGGCAGCCGCCATACCAACACCTCGGACGCGGCCATGCACTCTGCCGTCAACCGGATCCGGACGAAACGAGCGGCGGCTGCCTCGCCTCCTAGCCCGCAGCCGGTCAAGAAACACTGGCCCATTCCCCCGACGCAGGCGCAGCGATGCAACGCGACCACGCCACAGCCCACCCACCGGGTGCAGATGCGGCCCTAAAGAGTGCCCGCACCGGCCCCGGCCGGGCGAACTAGTCGTCGAAGCTCAACCCGTCCGGAGGCTCAGCCCTGCCGCCGTCCAGCTCCCCCAGTGCCTCGGCCACGCTCCGGCCGCGCCGCTTCGGCGGCGCAGCAGCCTTGCCGCCGATCTTCACGCCCTTGTGGCTCACGGTCGCGCCGTAGTCCTTCAACTCGAACGCGGGCCCGCCGTTGAGTTTCTCCACCCCCAAGGGCTGCATCCGTCCTGCCCTGACAGCCTGCGTCAGCGCGTCGACGACGAGGGGCATCGGGTCGTCAATCCCCTCCGGGAACGTGTCGAAGAATGTGGTCATCGTTTTGCCCCCGCGGGTGACGTGGGCGGCGAGCAGGCCGTCGATGAGCACCACCATTGCGCCTGCCGAGCGGGTGGGGCCCTGCTCCGGCCACGGGAGCGCGGCGCCGTATGGGTTCGCGGGGTCGGTCGCCGCGAGCACGTGCGCATGCGGGTTTTTCGCGCCCGACGGCCACCCGACCAGGTCATCAGAATCCTGGTGCCCGCGCAACCGGTCGATGGTCGCAGGCGTGGAGAACTGGGAGGCCCCCAATCCGTCGACGAGGTAACCGCGCATCGCTTTGCCACTTTCTTCAAAACCCGACAGGGTCTTGTAAGCCAAGGCGAACCCGCCGAGGATGTCCTCGGCCACCACAGACCCGCGGGTGACCACCCCGTAGCGGTCCAGCAGCGACTCCCCCAGCGCCACCAAGCGGCGCGTCGCGTCCGCGTCCGGCTCCGGCGTGAGCGACCAGCGGCCGATCATGTCGGGCGGGGTGAGCGTCGCAAAGCTGGTGCGGCCCGAGCGCACCCTGCTTCTCGACGGCCTCCGCTTCGCCCGGTGCGCCGTCTTCCCGCCAGCCAGGCGCGCCCGGATAGGGGCGAACGAGTCTGGCGACAACAACCCAGCCTCCACCAGATCCCACATGGCCTCCCGGAGCTCCTCGGTGGTCGTTGTCGGCTCGAGCAGATCCTGGAACAGGAACCCGCCGCCGCGGCGCACCTTTTCCATCACTTGGGACTGGGTGAGCGACAGCAGCGGCTCGTCCACCTGTGGCATGAGCTGCGCGGCGTAGTCGGCGGGCAGCAGCATGATCCACGGGTCGCGAGCGCCGGCCTTGCCCGCGCCGACGATGCTGATCTCGCCGCTGGCCGTGAGCTCGTCGAGCATGACGGGCGAATAATCCCCCACGCGGGCGGGCAGGATGTGCGATTCCCAGGCGGACGCGGGCAGCCGCACACCGGCCAGTTGCTCCAGCACCGAGTAGACGCCGTCCGCCCCGCGTAGCGCGGGCACAACACCAGCCGGCGCGACGTTCGACCACGCCGGCAGGAAGCGCCCGTACGCCGACTGCGAGACCGGCCGGGTCTGGGCGCGCGCCGCCGCCAGCGACCGCGAGCGGATGATCCGCAGGACCTCAGCGGCAACGTATTCTTCCTCGTCGATCCCCTGCCGGTAGCGACCGGGGATGACTTTGTCCTTTTCTATGAGCCGCGACAGCGACTCGTGGGCAGCGCCGACCGCCAACCCGAACGCCTCCGCCAGGTCGCGGAGCGTGAACGGGCCGCGGGTGCGCACCCAGCGGCCAACCAGCTGTGCCAGGGCGTCCGGAATGGTCTGCACCTGGGCGGCCACGCCGGGCGGGACGGGCACGCCGAGGGCGTCGCGGAGCAGTGGCGCGTCGAGGGTCTGCGCGACGTGCTCCCGGCCGCCGATGCGCACCCGCATCATGCGTCCGTGCAGGCTCTGCTCGAGCGAGTTCAGGGGCACCGTGGTGTAGAGGCGGAGCGCGTCGATAGGCACGGGGCCCACGATGCGCAGGGTGTCCGCGAACTGCTCCGGCGTTTCGGCGCGGCCCACGCGCCGCAGCGACGCGTCGACCTCCTCGATGATGTCCGCGTCTAAGAGTTCGCGCAGCTCAACGGTGCCGAGCAGCTTGGCCAGCAGCGACGGGTCGAGCGACAGCGCCGCGGCGCGCTTCTCGGCCAGCGGGGTGTCGCCCTCGTACATGAACGCGCCGGTGTAGTTGAACAGGAGCGACGACGCGAACGGGCTTGGCGTATCGGTGGTCACCTCGGCGATGCGCACCCGGCGGGTGTTGACGTCCCGCATGACCTCCTGCAGCGCGGGGAGGTCGTAGACGTCTTGGAGGCATTCGCGCACCGTCTCCAGAATGATGGGGAACGACGGGTAGTTCCGGGCGACGTCGAGCAACTGCTCGGCGCGCTGGCGCTGTTGCCACAGCGGCGCGCGCTTGCCGGGGTTTCGGCGCGGCAACAGCAGCGCACGGGCGGCGCACTCGCGGAAGCGGGAGGCGAACAGCGCCGAGTTGCTCACCTGCTCGGTGACAATGTCGGCGATCTCGTCCGCGTCGAACTGGAACAGGCTGCCGTCCGGCTCCTTGTCCCCCTGCGGCAGGCGCAGCACGATGCCGTCGTCGCCCGCCACCGCCTGGGCGTCCATGCCGGTCTCCTGCGCCACACGCCAGCCTGTCGCCAGCGCCCACGCGGCGTTAACCCCTTTGCCAAACGGGGTGTGCAGCACCACCCGCCAGTCCCCCAGCTCGTCGGTGAACCGCTCGAGCACCAGCGTGGTTTCGTCCGGCAGGATGCCGGTGGCCTCCTCCTGCTCCTCGAGGTATCGCAGAAGGTTCTTGCGGGCGCGCTCGTCCAGGCTGGGGTCGAGGGAGCTTTTTGCTTCTCTGCGGAACGCGCCCAGGGCTTTCCCGAGTTCATAGGGCCGGCCCAGCCCGTCGCCGGTCCAGAACGGCAGGCGCCCGGTGTGCCCCGGCGCAGGAGACACCTGCACCTGGTCGCGCGTGATGTTTTCGATGCGCCAGCTCGAGGCGCCGAGGGTGAACACATCGCCGACGCGGGACTCGTAGACCATTTCCTCGTCCAGCTCCCCGACCCGGCGGGGGGCCTTGTCCCCTTCCTGCGAGCCGAGCAAGAAGACGCCGAACATGCCGCGATCCGGAATGGTGCCCGCGTTGGTCACCGCCACCCGCTGAGCGCCGGGGCGAGCCTTCAAGGTGGAGCCCTCGAGGATGGCCCGCGGGCGCAGCTCGGCGAAGTCCGTGGAGGGGTAGATGCCGATGACAAGGTCGATCACCGAGTCGTACACCTCGCGCGCGAGGTCGCGGTACGGCCACGCGCGGCGGACCGTGTCGTACCACTCGTCGACATCCAGGTCCTCCACCGCAACCGCGGCGACGGTTTGCTGGGCAAGCACATCCAGCGGGCTGCGCGGGGTGTGCAGCTCCTCGATGAGCCCCTCGCGCATCCGGGGCACCGTCACCGCCGTCTGCACCAGGTCTGAGCGGTGTTTGGGGTAAAACGCGCCCTCGGACACCGCGCCCACCGAGTGCCCGGCGCGCCCCACGCGCTGCAGTCCGGATGCGACCGACGGCGGGGATTCGACCTGGATCACCAAATCCACCGCGCCCATGTCGATACCCAGCTCCAGCGAGGACGTGGACACCACCGCGCGCAGCGAGCCTTCCTTCAGCATCGTCTCGGTCATCGCCCGCTCGTCCTTGGACACGGAGCCGTGGTGGGCGCGCGCGATCACCGAGGCAGCGTGGCCTGCGGTATCCACGGATTTCATCAGCTGCGCCGGGGGCCGACGCGTTGCGGGGCTCAACGCTTCCGGGTCGTGCTCTTTCGCCCACAGCTCGTTGAGCTGGCTGGTCAACCGCTCCGCGGTGCGGCGCGAGTTCACAAACACGATGGTGGAGCGGTGCTCCATCACCTGCTGGTACACCGCCTGCTCGATGTGCGGCCAGATCGAGTTGGTCGCGCCGGGTGGCGGCGGAGACGACTCATCGTCGTCGGACAGTGCGTCGTCAAAGATGGCCTCCCCGATGGTCGAGGCGTCTTCGGGCACGGGCAGGTCGGACATGTCGTCCACCGGCACGCGCACGTCCAAGTGCCAGCGCTTCTCCGCCGGCGGGTTGATGATGGTGGTCTTGGGCCCGAGGAAGTTGGCCACCGCCTCGATCGGGCGCACGGTAGCGGAAAGCCCGATGCGCTGGAAATCCCCCGCGAGCCGTCGCAGCCGCTCGAGCGACAAGGCGAGGTGCACGCCGCGCTTCGTGCCAGCGAGCGCGTGGATCTCGTCCACGATGACCGTGTCGACGGTTTTCAGGATGCCCGCCGCCTTGGAGGTGAGCATGAGGTAGAGCGACTCGGGCGTGGTGATCAGGATGTCAGGCGGCTTGCGCAGCTGCCGGTTGCGCTCGCTCTGCGGGGTGTCGCCGGAACGCACCGCAACGGAGATGTCCGGCATGTCGCGGCCCAGGCGCTGCGCCACGCGGGCAATGCCGTTGAGCGGTGCGCGCAGGTTGTTCTCCACATCCACACCGAGCGCCTTGAGCGGGGAGATATAGAGGACACGCACGCCGCCGTGCGTGGAGGCGTGGGCGCCGTCGATAGGCAGGGCCTGCTGCCCGGCGCGCTCCACGAGAGCGTTGAGGGACCACAAAAACGCGGCCAGGGTCTTACCGGAGCCGGTTGGCGCGACAACGAGCGCGTTCTCGCCCTGGCTGATTGCCTCCCACGCGCCCTCCTGGACGTTGGTGGGCGCTTCGAACACCTCCTCGAACCACGTGGCCACCTGCGGGTGGAAGCGGGAGAGGATTGGCGAGCTCATTGTGCAGACTTTAGCCTGCGTAGCCGAGTGGGCGGTAGAGTCAGACGCATGACTGCTCAGTACTCGGATTCCCGGCTGACAAACCTCATTGCAGAGGGCACCGGGGAGATCCTCAAAGGCGTGCGCGGGGTGGGGCTGCTGCGCGGCCGCGAGCTCGGCGAGGCGGGCGACGAGCTCGCGCAGAATTGGATTGCGCGCGTGCTTGCGCAACACCGGCCCGAGGACGGTTTCCTGTCCGAGGAGGCCGCGGACGACCACGACCGGCTGAGCAACGACCGCGTCTGGATCGTCGACCCCCTCGACGGCACGAAGGAATTCGCCACCGGCCGCCAGGACTGGGCGGTGCACGTCGCGCTTGTGGAAGACGGGGTGCCCACTCACGCAGCGGTGGGGCTGCCGGACCTGGGCGTGGTGTTCAAGTCGTCCGACGTGCGGCACGTCTCAGGCCCCTTTGCTGGCAAGGTGGCGATGTCGCGCAACCGTCCCCCGGCGGTGGCCGCGCACGTTGCGCAGGCGCTGGGCTTCGAGGTGGAAACCGTCGGCTCTGCGGGCGCGAAGGCGATGCGCGTGCTGCTCGGCGACTACGACGCCTACGTGCATGCCGGCGGGCAGTACGAATGGGACCAAGCCGCACCGGTGGGCGTCGCGCTGGCTGCCGGGCTGCACGCCTCCCGGCTCGACGGTTCCGCGTTGCGCTACAACAACGCCGACACCTACATTCCGGACATCGTGATTTGCCGACCGGAGCTCGCCGACGACATCTTGGAGGCGGCGGCGCGCTACCGTGACGAGCACGGAACTTTCGAAGGAGTAGCCAAGTGATTTCCACCCCGTACGAGGATCTGCTGCGCGACGTCTTGGAAAATGGCACCGCGAAAGGCGACCGCACGGGCACCGGCACCCGCTCCGTGTTCGGCCGCCAAATCCGCTACGACCTGTCCGAGTCCTTCCCGCTGCTCACCACCAAGAAGGTGTACTTCAAAGGCGTCGTGGGTGAGCTGCTGTGGTTCTTGCGTGGCGATTCAAACGTGCGCTGGCTGCAGGACAACGGCGTGCGCATCTGGAACGAGTGGGCGGACGAGGACGGCGAGCTCGGCCCCGTGTACGGCGTGCAGTGGCGCTCCTGGCCCACCCCGGACGGCGGGCACATCGACCAGATCGAGGAAGTGCTGCGCACACTGAAGGAAAACCCGGATTCCCGCCGCAACCTCGTCTCCGCCTGGAACGTGGCAGAGCTGGACAAGATGGCGCTCATGCCCTGCCACCTGCTGTTCCAGCTCTACGTCGCCGACGGGCGGTTGTCTATACAGGTCTACCAACGCTCCGCCGACATGTTCCTCGGCGTGCCGTTCAACATCGCTTCCTACGCGCTGCTCACGCACATGTTCGCGCAGCAGGCTGGCTTGGAGGTCGGCGAGCTGATCTGGACGGGCGGCGACTGCCACATCTACAACAACCACGTCGAGCAGGTGCGCGAGCAGCTCTCCCGCTCCCCGCGCGAGTACCCGCAGCTGCGCCTGCGCAAGGCGGCGTCCATCTTCGACTACGACTTCGCCGACATCGAGGTCGTCGGCTACGACCCGCACCCCACCATCAAGGCGGAGGTTTCCGTATGACGCAGCGTGTGACCCTGGGCGCGATCTGGGCGCAAAGCCTGGGCGGCGTCATCGGCGACGGCGCGGGCATGCCCTGGCACCTGCCGGAAGACTTGAAGCGCTTCAAGGAGATCACCTACGGCCACCCCATCATCATGGGACGCCGGACGTGGGAATCACTGCCCACCCGCCCCCTGCCGGGGCGTGCGAACCACGTGCTGTCGTCGCGACAGCCGGGCACGTGGTCGCGCGGCGCGTACGTCTCCCGCGACATCCCCGACCTAGAAACGGACGCCTGGATCATCGGCGGCGCGCAAGTCTACGAGGCCACCATCGACGAGGTGGACGTCATCGAGCGCACGCTTATCGACGTCCATCCGGACATCCCCGCATCCAGAGCCGTCTACGCGCCCCGGATCGACGCGGACTTCGAGCTCGTCCGCGACGGCGAGTGGCAGACCTCCGAGACCGGCCTGCGATACAAATTCCAACGCTTTGAAAGGATCTGACATGACCGTGAAGACCCCCGAAACCTCCTCGCCCGTCACCATCTTCGCCGCCGACTGGTGCCCGTTCTGCCGCAAGCTGCGCGAGCGCCTTGACCGCACCGAGACGCCCTACGACGTGGTGGACGTGGACGCCGACGGCATGGACGAGGTCAACGAGTGGATCAAGTCCGTCAACGACGGCAACCGCATCATCCCCACGGTGCTCTACTCCGACGGCACGCACGCCACCAACCCGGAGGCGTCCGCGGTGCGCGCTAAGCTGCGCGAACTCACCGGCGAGGCGTAGCCGCTACCCCGCCTGCACCACAACCATCCAGATGGCGACGAGGTGCAAAACGGCCGCCACGACCGTCGCGGTGTGGAAATGCTCGTGGTAGCCGTAGTAGCGCGCTGACCTACCCGGCCACTTAAAGCCGTACACCAGCGCGCCGAGGGTGTAGATCACCCCGCCCGCGAAAAGTAGCCACACCACCGCCGCACCCGCCTCGCGCCACAGGGTGGGGAGGAGCGGGACGATGACCCACCCCAGCCCGACGTAGACCACCACGTCCAGCCAGCGCGGGTGGTTGATCCACACGAGGTTGAGCACCGCTCCCCCGATGCCGCCCGCCCATGCGACGGCAAGCATCACCGCCGCAGTCTTCGGCTCGAAGACGGTCAGGCACAGCGGCGTGTACGTGGCGGCAATGAACACCGAGATCGTGGCGTGGTCCGCCCGGCGCCACCACTGGACGGCGCTGGCGGTACGCCACGGCCAACGGTGGTACATCGCGGAGACCCCGAAAAGCAGAAACAACCCGGCACCGTACACGGTGACCCCGAGGGCCTGGCCCCACTGCAGCGTCATCCACGCGAACGTGATCAGCACCGCCGCCGCGAGCGCCGAGAGTATTGCCGCGCCGAAGTGGAACCAGCCGCGGATCACGGGGCGCGCGCCTCGGTCCGCCACAACGTAGCTGCGCTGCACTTGGCCCTGTTGGAGTGTGTGGTGCGGTCTCGTCGCGGTCACGGGTCACCTCCGCTGTCGTCGCTGACATGGCTTTCGCCTGAATCCATCTCTAACCTACGGCAACGTAAGTAATCTAGTCGAAGTCCCGCAGGGCCGCCTCCGCCGCCCACCATCCGGGCATCCCGTGCACGCCGGCCCCCGGCGCAGTCGACGCCGACGCAAGGTAGAGCCCCTTGCGCAGGCGGTGCGGCTGCCGCATGAGAAGCTGTGCGCCGTCCATGGCTCCGCCTGCGATGTCCCCGCCCACTACATTCGGGTTCCACGCCTCCAGCGCCGCCGGGGATGCCTCGATCCTCTGCCTCACCACATGGCTGAAGCCCGGCGCGAACCGCTCGATCTGCCGCTCGATTTTCTCCGCCACCTCGCCGGGGTAGCGCTCGCGGTAGCCGTGCGGCACGTGGGCGTACGTCCACAGCACCAGCCCACGGGAGGGGTCGGCGGCGTACTGCTGGGCGGCCATGACAAACGGGTGCTCGGGCATGATGCCGCCGGCCACGGCCTTCTCGGCGCTGACAATCTCGTCCATGCGGCCGCCGACGTGTACCGTCGCCGCCTGTCCCACCCGGGGATCCGCCCACGGCACCGGCGCATCGAGCACGAAATCCACCTTGTGCACCGCCGGGCCGTAGCGCCACCGGCGCATGGACCTTCTGCGGCGGGTGGGAAGCGAAGCGCCATCGATAGCCAGCACCTGCGATGGTGTGAGGTTGAGTATCACCGCGTCCGCCTCCGGCAGCTCGCGCACCTCCTCGCCGCAGCGCACCACGCCGCCATGCTCCTCCACGACCCCGCGCAGTGCAGCGGTGATCGCGCCGGAGCCGCCCTCGGCCACAGGCCACCCGCGCGTCATCCCCAGAGCGCCGAAAAGCAGGCCGAACGCGCCGGTCAGCGGCCGCGAAGGCGACGTGATCGCGTGCGTCGCACTGCCGGCGAAGAGGGCACGGGCCTCCTCGGTGCGAAACACCGCGTGCCCGAGCGCCGCAGCCGGCAGCACTCCTCGTGCGCCGAACCGCGCTAAGGCCACCGGGTGCCGCGGCCACCGCGGCATGGGTGCGAGAACGTCGGTCAGGATGCCGTCGATACTGTCCACCACCGGCCGGTGCAACCGTGTCCATGCGCGCCCGTCCCCGCCAAGCCCCGCCGCCGTTGCCTCGAGCGAGCCCTCAAGCAGCGCGGACGTGCCCTCGAGCGGGTGGGCCATCTCGAACGGAGCGCACAGCCAGCGCACGCCATAGTCTTCCAGCCGCAGCGCGTGGAAGGCCGGGCTTGCGGCGCCGAAGGGGTGGCAGGCCGCGCCGAGGTCGCGCAGCGCGCCGCCTTCAAGCTGCTGCGTCGCGGCAGCGCCACCGACGCTGCTCGAGCGTTCTCGCACGTCAACCCGCCATCCGTCCACGGCTAGGCGCGCCGCGGCCGTCAGCCCGTTTGGCCCGGCGCCCACAATCACTGCGGTTGGTTTCACCGCGCCCATGGTAAACCCGCGTACCCGTTCGCGGCCGGAGAAGCGAGGAACTTTCGTGCCAAGAACGTTCCGGCCGCGTGCACGGGTGCCGCCGCTTCCCCCCACCCGCCCGGCCCATATCCGCCGTGAGCTGCGCTTTTGCGAGCGCGCTGCAGCGTGCCAACCACAGCAAGGCAGTGTACTTTCGTTCCGCCGTGGCACCTTCGTTCCCACCCTGCTGCGACCTCTTCCGCGGGTATTGCGCCGCCATTAACCTCCCTGTCTGTTCACTGCAGATCTGGCCTGCAAGCTGCAATTCGGTTGGGAGAATTCGATGAGGAAAACGCCGCGGCACCTGGTCGCCTCGCTGGCAGCGTCGGCTGTCCTCTTGGCGTCCTGCGGCACCGATTCAGCGTCGGATTCGACGCGTTCGGCCTCGCCTTCCTCTGCCCCGGCGGCGGACACGGGCTGCGCTACGGATACAGCCCGGTCGACGAGTGGCAGGAACGGATTCGCCGTCGCCACAACGCACCCGCAGGCCGCGTGGGCCGCGTGCACCGTGCTCGCCCAGGGTGGCTCAGCCGCGGATGCCGTAGCGGCCGCTCAGCTGGCATTGGGCGTTGTTGAACCAATGTCCTCGGGCCCAGGCGGCGGGGCGCTCGCGGTGTACTACGACGCCCACACCCGCTCGCTCAGCTCCTACGACGGCACCGTCGTGGCGCCCAAGGACGACACCGGTGACGCGCTTTCTGCTGCCGGCGTGCCGCACACCCTCGCGTTGCTCGCTTCCTTGCGCGCGGATCATGGGGTGCTGGACGCGGCGAGCATCGCGGCGCCCGCACGCGATCTCGCCGCGGACGGCTTCAGCGTCTCAGAGCGGTTCGCGGACGCGGCCGCGAGCGACGGCTCACCGCTTACGGACACCGGCCTGGCCGAGAAGCTGTACGGCGCTGAGGGCGCCGACGGCATCACCGCTGGCGAGACGCTGACCAACAGGGCGTACGCCGACTTTCTCGGCTTCTGGGTCGATGCCGACGGCGCGTTGTCGAAGGACACTATCGAGTCCCTTGCGAGCGAGCTGCCCGATGTCGCCGGACGGGCGAACTTCGCCCGGGAGTGGCACGACGCCACCGCTGCCGAGGTTGATCCGCTGTGCGTTCCCTTCCAAGACACGGAGGTGTGTGGCGTGGGATCCCCCGCCACGGGGACCCCGATCGTCGCACAAACGCTGGGCATCTTGAACCGCCTCGACCCGGCGCGCCACGAGCCGTACGACAACGACGGGCTCCGCGTCGCCCGGACGACAGCGGCGCACGAGATCATCGAGGCCGAGCGCATCGCCTTCGCCAACGCGAATACGTGGGCAGGCGACCCTGCCGGAGACAAAGCGCAAAAGGCCATCGCGGACGGCTACATCAACGACATTGTCACCGACCGCCGCACGCTCAAGGACGAGGCAAAGTCGATCCGGAAAAAACGGGCCCTGAAAGAACCCGAGGCGGAGCGCCTGGATGGTGTGGCGGGCAAGTACCGCGACTTCGAGGAAGAGGGCACCGCCCAGATAAGCGTCCGAGACGGCGACGGCAGCTTCGCCTCGGTGACGACGACGCTGCAGAAGAACTTCGGTACTGGGCTGACAGCAGGGGGCTTTTTCATCAACAACTCCCTGGACAATTTCGGCGGCGACGACCAGCGCGAGCCGAATGTCCGCGCACCCGGGCGGCACCCGAAAACGACGATGTCCCCGCTCATCATCACCGATAACGGCGGCGACCCGGTGGCGGCGCTCGGCTCACCCGGCGGCAAATCCATCCCGTCCTACAACATCAAAACCACGGTTGCGCTGACCGCCTGGGGCCTCGCCCCTGACCAGGCAGTCACCCTGCCGAATTTTGGCGCGACCGGACGACATTCCGCCTACGTCGAAACACCGAAGCACGAGGACCTTCCCCGCGATATGAAGCGAATGCGCAAGGTCCTCGAACGGTGGGGCCACAGCCTAAACACCGGGGAAGCAGACAGCGGTACGTCGGTTGTCACGTTCATCGACGGGACTGTGGCTGCCGCCGCCGACCCTCGCCGGGGAGGAGCCGCCGCTGCTAGTTCGGCCCCATAGACCCACCCCAGTTTCCTCCAGTCCGTCTTTCCCGCATCCACCCCAATCGTTTTGAAAAGGTATTCCCAGAATGCTGAGCATGATTAGCCTCTGTGCCGCTGGTGTCGCCGCGCACGTTTCCTACCTCCACACCTTCCACTCGCGCCACCGCTCCCGCCTGGACGGCTTGCAGCACAACATCCACATCAACGGCATCCGCGGCAAGTCCACCGTGACCCGCATGATGGGGGCCGTGCTGCGGGAGGCAGGGCTGCGCACGATATCCAAAACGACGGGCACGTACGCCTGCGTCATCGACTGCGAGAGCGGCGAGCACCCGATCAAGCGCACCGGTCCCGCAAACATCGCCGAGCAGTACTCGTTTATCCGCGAATGGGTCACCGAGGACGTGGATGCTCTGGTGGTCGAGTGCATGGCGGTGAAGCCGAAGTACCAGAAGGTCTGCCAGGAAACCATCCTGCAATCGCCAATCACGGTCATCACCAACGTGCGACTGGACCACCAGGAGGACATGGGCGACACCCTGGAAGAGATCACCGCCTCCTTGTGCAACACGGTGCCGTTCAACGGCACCGTCGTCACCGCGGAGCGCAATCCCCGCCTCGTCTCCATCATCGAGAAGTTCGCGCAGGAGCGCGGATCCCGCGTCATTGTCGCTGCCCGCACGGATCTCTCCGAAGGGCTCGTCCCCTACTTCTCCTACCAGCAGTTCGAGGAGAATGTCGCCGTGGTGCTCGCCGTCGCCGAGCTCATCGGCATCGACGCCCAAACCGCTGCGCGCGGGATGCTGGCCGCGGCCCCCGACCCGGGCACCACGGCCGTTCAGCGCATCCCGGTTGGGGATTCGTCCGTCACCGACCTCAAGTGGGTGCCGATGTTCGCGGTCAACGACTGGGAGTCCACAGTTCGCGTGTTCCGCTCGGTAAGCGCGGAGAAGCTCAGCGACGACGCTTCGCGCGTGGTCATCCTGAACAACCGCTCGGACCGTACCGACCGCGCCCAGATGTTCAACGACCTGATCAGCACGGACCTGCGCGAAGAGATCGACCGCGTGGTGCTGTTCGGCGACCTGCAGGATGTGGTGAGCCAGCAGCTCGTGGACAATGGCCTGCCTGCGGACATGGTGGTGACCACCGGCGATCTGGAAAACGCGACAGGCGAGGCGCTCCTGCGCCGGGTCATCGACGGCCTAGACGGCGACGTCGCCGTCTTTGGCATGGTCAATATCCACACCGATCACGCTACTGAGCTCATCCGCTACTTCGACGCTGCTGCCACCGAGGACGCCGCACCGGGCGCAAGACCGGTGGCGGAGCAGGAACAGTCGGCGATTGCAGAGCTCACCTCCGACGTGGCCGCCTTCGGCTACGAGGGCGCGGAGTTCATCGAAGACCACGAGCCCGAACTGGAAACAACCGAGACGAAGATGGCGGCGTGACCATGAACCTTGCGTTTCTTCCCACCGAGTACGGCTCCACGGTCGAAGCCATCCACTACCTGTTCATCACCGGTCTTTTGGTGAGCTACATCTACTACAAGAAGACCAGCATTTCCTGTGGCGGGTCGCTCGCTGTCGCCTACCTCGGGGCGAGCATCCTGTGGCCGGTTGCGATCGCATCCACCATCGTCATCGCCTTGATTTCCTACGTGACAGTGAAGCGGGTCGTGCTCCGTCTGTGGCTGCCCCGGCCACGCCAGATCTTCGGCATCGGCCTGCTCGTGGGCATCTTTTACGGCGCGATCTGGCTTGCGGTGGCCACTGCGGTGTTCGGGTCGGATTCCGTCCCCTCACAGATCGCCATTGTGGGCGTGATCATCCCCGGTATGCTCTGCAACTCGTTCAACAAGCAGGGCGTGGCCAAGACCCTCGTCCCCATGCTGTGGATGCTCCCGTTGACGGGCGTAGTGGGGCTTGGCCTGGCCTCGTTGTCGTACCGTATCTCCGACGCCGGCACCATCGGCCGGATGTTCGCTCACGCCGAAGCTCACCCGACGCTAACGTTCGCGCTCACGGCGCTGTCGGTGCTCATGGCCGTGCTCATTCAAGACGGCCCGTTCTCGAAGCTGAAGCTGCGCACTGGCGGTTACGTCACCGTCGGGCTGATCGTTGCCACGATCGGCCCGTGGCAGGTCGTCGTCCTCATGGCCGCGGCGGTGCTTGTGACCTACCTGGTCTTTGTCAACGTCACGAAGCTCGTCCCGGCGCACGGCAAGGACCGGTTCGTCGTGCTGATCATGATCTCGTCTGTGTCGGTGCTGACGATCGAGTACGTGCTGAACACGCTCACCGGCGTGCAGTTCGACGGCGCCCGCAACATTGTGTACTGCGCGCTGCCGGCGATCGTGGCCAACGACCTCATCCAGTACGGCCCGAAGAAGACCGCCGGTGGAATGGCCATCTCGGCGCTTGTCACCGGCGCGGTTGCGATCCCCGGTTTCGCACTCGCCGCCTAACGCAGCCGCCTCGCGGATAGGGCCAATCAAGCACCAACAAGCGAAGACCCCGAGAGCCTGCTAACGCAGCGCCTCGGGGTTTCTCTATGCAGAATGTGGCGCCCCAGAGAGTGTCTGGTTCGGCGACATCGTTCCGCATGTCTCATGAGATCGTTCCGGTGTGTCCTGCGAGGATGTCTCATGAGATCGTTCCGGTGGGCAAGCACCGTGCCGGAAGTGCCTCAAGCAAGTGAAAACAGATGTGTCGAGACATCGTTCCGCCATGCTTAATCGATGAAGAAAGCAGAAAAACCGAGGGTGTCCGATTCTTTGTGTGCGGGGGTTGGTTTACAAGTAGTCCGCGAATCGGTCGGGGTACGCCACGGCTAGTTGGTTGATGGCTTGTTTCCACCCGGTGGCTTTCGCTCCTTCAATATAGCCGTTGCACTCAACGTCGCGCTTTGCTTTCTTCGCTCGCTGCGCAGCGCGCTTGTCTTCGATGTTGCAGATCATCAGCCACAGCGTCTTCAGCGCCGCAGTATCGTTCGGGAATTGGCCCCGGTTACGAGTAGCTTTACGCAGTTCAGCGTTGAGTGATTCGATCGAGTTGGTGGTGTAGAGCACCCGGCGTGCCGCCGGCGGGAACTGCAAAAATGGCACGAACCGGTCCCAGGCGTCGCGCCAGACTTTGACCGACTGCGGGTATTTTTGGCCCAATTCTGAGGCCTCGAAAGCATCTAATCCGGCACGGGCGGTGTCCTCGTTCGGTGCGGTGTAGACCTCACGCAGCGCCCGGGAGACAGATTTGCGGTCCTGGTAGGACACCCACCGGTTCGCAGCCCGAATCAGGTGCACGATGCAGGTCTGCACCATGGAATTTGGCCAGGTTGCCTCCACGGCTTCCGGCAGGCCTTTCAGCCCGTCGCAACAGACGATGAACACGTCTTGGACACCCCGGTTGGCCAGATCCGCGCACACCGATGCCCAGAATGCGGCGCCTTCATTATCAGCGATCCACAATCCCAAGATGTGCTTGATGCCGTCGATGTCGATGCCAACAGCCATGTAGCAGGCTTTGTTGACCACGCGGTGACCGTCACGGATTTTCACGCGTAGTGCGTCGAGGAAGATCACTGGGTAGAACTCGTCGAGCTGGCGGTTCTGCCAGATCATGACCTCTTCTAACACCGCGTCGGTAATCGTGCTGATCGTATCCGGGCTCATATCCACCCCCAGGGTGGTGGCGAGGTGGTGCTGAATATCGCGCACTGTCATCCCGCCGGCGTACAGCGAGACGATCATGTCGTCGAGTTCTGTCAGCCGGCGTGCTCCCTTGGGCACCATCTTCGGAGCAAACGTGCCAGCACGATCCCTGGGCACGGTCACTTCCACTGCGCCATAGCCAGAATTAACGGTCTTGGTGTACGACCCGTTGCGGTGATTGCCGCCGTGCGCGGGTTCAACCTGGGCTTTGGTTTTACGGTCGGAATGTTCGTAGCCCAAATGCGCATCCATTTCCGCCTGCAG